>Ga0310690_10000708_pt1 | contig 66708 bp, 49 predicted proteins | sample AusTroGonzalo_MG_2_FD_207661 | JGI IMG/M metagenome (GOLD analysis project Ga0310690, IMG submission 207661) | Bovine rumen microbial communities from tropical cattle in Woodstock, Queensland, Australia - Gonzalo_04 (v2) (version 2) | ecosystem: Host-associated > Mammals > Digestive system >... | reverse complement strand
TACTAATATCCTACTACAAGCAGGTAAAGATAGGTGAGAATTGGAGATTGAAGAATGGAGGGGGTAAGGGATAAAAATTGACAAAAAAAGGGGAAAAATGATTTTTTTAGACCTTATCTATTGCATATGTGCGCGAAAAGCAGTACCTTTGCAACAAAATTAGATAGTTGACAGTTGACAGTTGATAGTTGACAGTTGATAGTTGATAGTTGATAGTTGACAGTTGATAGTTGATAGTTGATAGTTGACAGTTGAGAGTTGACAGTTGATAGTTGACAGTTGACAGTTGACATAAAAAAACAAGACGTATCAACCAAACTATAGATCACCAATTTATTCATTTAACTAAAAACAAAAAACATGAAGAAATTATTTACATTAGCAGCTGCCGTACTGGCTAGTATGGCAATGATTGCACAAACAACAGTTTTTAAGTGGTCTCCTACTGAATCAGAATGTGTAGGTTCTGTGTTTTTGGGGACTACTGACTTTACCGTCAGCACCGTAAAGATCCATTCCAATAATGACGAAATTACGGCTCTCAAGATGAACGCAGGCTATAAGTTTGCTGATAAAAAATTTATTTCAATCAAGCCCGCAGAGGGATCTTTTAAAGCAGGTGATATTGTTAGTCTGTCTGTTTGCTATAACAATACGAAGGAAAAAAGTGCCATTGTTGACATATATACTCCAGACGGTCAAAATAAATTATATTCCACCCCGGAAGGTGTTAACGGTCGTTTAGAAGCAGCAGATCCGGCAGTTGTAACTTACACACTCGAGGCTGATGCTGATTCGATCATATTGGGGCGTGGTGGCAATACCGCTACTTTTATTCCCGAACTATATGTAACTCGCCCTGAGCAGAAAACTATCGTTTCGCAGGTTGAGGCGTTTTATAACGCTAAGGTAAACGGCGAGAATCTTACGCTTGATCAAATCGATGATTTGGAGAACTCTCATTCTGTCACATTGTCTGATTCATATACTACCGCTCCCGTGGTTACGTTCACGAAAAGAACAACAATCATCTATGATGATGAATCGGAAAAAATCACTGATGAAGATATTAATGTAACTGCAGAACTCATCGGCGAAACATGGGAAGCTTCTGCTACCATCGGCGACATTCTGTATACCGTTCGCGCACCCAAAGCAGCAAGTTACACCGTCACCTATATGCACGGCGAAAAGGTTCTCGGTACTGAAGTAGTTGCAGCAGGTGGTCACCCGGTTGAGTACACACAATACGAGACCTTGCCTCTTGCTGACTTCGGCGGCTGGTTTAGAGATGCTGAGTTGGAGAATCAAGTAGAATTGAATCTTGAAACGATTGCAGATGATGCTACATACTATGCTAAATTCACCAAGATATACCTCAGCAAATCGGTTAATATCGAGCAACTCGTTTTGGACTACGGTGTGAACTATGATATTGAAGCTGAGTTCATTGCAGCCGATATTGAGTTCGCTAACCTCAACGCCCTCGACTCTCTCAACGACGAGAAAGACTATCGTAATGAGCCGTACTTGGGTCTTAAGCTTAAGAAACAGGGTGCCTATGTAGCTTGCTGGATCAAGGAAGGCGACAAGATTGCCGTTAAGTTCGGTGCTATTAAAGATGCTGTAAAAATTGGTGTTAACGGCGAATACAATGAGTTACCGGCATCGGATGTGTCATCCTTTATTGAAAGAGTTGCCGATAAGGACGCATACCTGGAGATTATCACCAAATCGGACAAGACCGTCGTTCTCAAGCAAATCATGCTCAACGAGGGTATCGCAGAGGTTATTCTGCCGGGTTCACCTTCAGGCATTGAGGAGATTGAGGCAGGTGCGAAGGCTGTAAAGAAAGTTGAGAACGGACAGCTCGTGATCATCAAGAACGGCGTTAAGTACAATGCCCTGGGTACGGAAATTAAGTAAACAACTATTTACATTTAACTAAAAAATAAAAGACATGAAAAAATTATTTGCTTTTTTTGCAGCAGCATTGTTTGCAACAAGCATGTTTGCTCAATCAACAGAGAAGAACCCGTCTGATCCTGCAAGTGTAACCCAAGATCAAGATTTGGTAGGTGCATCGTACACGATTCCCGCAGCGCAAGTAGCCGGCGGCGGTAGCAAAATCATCGGTGACATGTGGGACAAGGGTGTTAAAGTTCGTATTAACAAGAAACACGGTGACATCAGCAACGCTCTCCCGTTCATTGTTAAAGAAGGCAAACAGATCAACAGCATCAAGATTGTCGGCGTTGCCAACAAAGACGGCGTTTCAGCTACGTTCAGTTCAGCAATCGTTGATGGCGCAGTTGTCAGCATCAGCGGTTCACTGCCCGGCAAAGACGGCTCTGCTTCCGGTACCGTAGAGATCAAGGACATTGCGGCAAAGGAGTCTGTTATTCTCGTTTCTGACGGTAACGGCGGTCAAGCTCTCATTTGCTATGAGATCACATATGACGATGCAACTCCGAGCACGGAGCCGGTACTGAGTGTGAATCCTACCGAGGTAACGCTTGAGCTCACCGCAGCCAAATTGTCTGACGTAGCATATGTAACGTTCAGCGGCAAGAACCTTGAGCCGGGTGAACACAGCCTCACCGTTCCGAACCTCGCAGGTCTTCGTACGGATCCCGCTTTCGTTACTGTAGGCGCTGACGGCAAATTGAATGAGCAAGTAGCTATCGCTTATTCCAGCGATGTAGATGTTCCTCTGGGCAGCACAGAGATTTCTCTCGCAATCAGTAATTTGGAGGCAAAAGTGACCGTAAACTACTCTGCTTCTTTTGCGAAGAACTACCTCAGCAAATCAGTTAATATCGAGCAGTGGGTACTGGACAACGGCAAAAAGACCGAAGAGTTCAAAGCCGTTTTGGAGGATGCCAACATTGAGTTCGCCGACATCAACGAATTAGACTCCCTCAACGACGAGAAGCCATTCCGTAATGAGCCGTACTTGGGTCTTAAGCTGAAGAAACAAGGTGCACGTGTCGCTTGTTGGATCAAGCAAGGTGACAGAATTGCCGTTAAATTCGGTATGCTCAAAGATGCTGTAAAGATCGGTGTTAACGGCGAATACAATGAGTTACCGGCATCGGAAGAGTCTTCCGCTATTGAAAGAACTGCTGCGCAAGACGAATATCTGGAGATCATCACCACATCAGACAAGACCATCGTTCTCAAGCAAATCATGCTCAACGAGGATATCGCAGAGGTTGTTCTGCCGGGTTCGACAGAAGGTGTTGAGCACATCGAGGCAGGTGCGAAGGCTGTGAAGACCATCGAGAACGGACAACTCGTGATCATCAAGAACGGCGTTAAGTACAATGCGGTGGGTACTATCGTTAAGTAAGACCGGCTTACGCCTGTTAGAAGTGAGACCGTTTCACTGTTAGACCGTTTCACTGTTAGATAAAAAAATCGCTCTTCGGGGCGATTTTTTTTAGGAATATTTGCATATATGCAAAAAAATGCTTATCTTTGCACGGTTTTTTAAAGAATACAGAATACAGAGTACAGACAAAATGCAAATACTACGACATACAGGAGAATACTTTTTGCTAATGGCAAAAGTGTTGCGTGTGCCTGATCGTCAGCGTATGTTCTGGCGGCAGTACAGCCGTGAGTTGGAGAAGCAGGGATTACAATCGCTGCCTATCGTGTTACTGATCTCCGTGTTCATCGGAGCGATTTTGACGATTCAGGCGAAGACGAACACAGAGAACCCGCTTTTGCCGACGTATATAACGGGTTTGCTGACGCGCGACACGCTGCTGCTGGAGTTCTCGAGCACGATCTTATGCCTTATTCTCGCCGGCAAAGTAGGTTCGAACATCGCCTCAGAGATCGGTACCATGCGCATCACAGAGCAGATAGATGCGATGGAGATCATGGGCGTTAACAGCGCCAACTATCTGATTTTGCCGAAGATAATAGCGTTTATGAGTATGATGCCGTTTCTGTTCATCATCTCGACCGCGGCAGGTTTGATCGGCGGCTGGGGCGTAGGTGCTTTCACCGACATCATCACCATACACGATTACTTGCTGGGCGTACAATACGCCTTTAACCCCTATTTCGTGTGGTACGCGATCATCAAAGCCTTGGTGTTTGCGTTCGTCATCACCAGCATGGCGAGTTACTACGGCTACTACGCGCGCGGGGGCGCGCTCGATGTAGGTAAGGCGAGTACGAATGCCGTGGTGAACAGCAATATAATGATCTTGTTTTTAGATTTGATACTGAGCAAGCTGTTGTTATGATTGAGGTTAAAGATATAGTTAAGAGTTTCGACGGAAACGTTGTGCTGGATCATATCAGCACGGTGATGCGGGACGGAGAAGTGAACATGATCATCGGTCAGTCGGGTTCAGGTAAGACCGTGCTGATGAAGAGTATGATCGGTTTGCATACCGTGGATAGCGGGCAGATACTGTTCGACGGTCGTAACTTGGCGGAGATGCGCAGCAAAGATATACGCTTGTTGCACCGAGAAGTAGGGATGCTGTTTCAGGGATCGGCGCTGTTTGACTCGATGAGCGTGATGGAGAACGTGCTGTTTCCGATGGAGATGTTCAGTACAATGACGCGGAGTCAGATGCAGGAGCGGGCAGAGTTCTGTTTGCGGCGCGTGGAGATGCCGGAGCGTGTGTGGAACCTGATGCCGAGCGAGATCTCCGGCGGTCAGCAGAAACGTGTTGCGATTGCTCGGGCGATCGTGCTGGAGCCACGGTACTTGTTCTGCGACGAACCTAATTCAGGTCTGGATCCGAAGACGAGTCTGGTTATTGACGCGCTGATTCAAGACATTACACGTGAGTACAATATCTGCACGATCGTTAACAGCCACGACATGAACTCCATTCTCGAGATCGGCGATAATATCCTGTTCCTCAAAAACGGGCACAAAGAATGGCAAGGGAGCCGGCACGAGATCATGAGCAGCGACAATGAGGCATTGAATGATTTTGTGTTTGCGAGTGAGTTGTTCAAAAAAGTAAAGATTGCTAATAAGTGACAATATGAAAATAATCAGTTATAACCTCAACGGAATCCGTTCGGCGATCGGCAAAGGGCTGCTGGAATGGCTAGCGGCGGAGAACCCCGATGTGTTCTGTATTCAGGAGAGTAAGGCACAGCCGGAACAAATCGATGTGCTGGCGTTTCAGGAGTTAGGGTACAAGAGCTATATCCATTCGGCGGAGAAGAAAGGGTACTCGGGCGTTTGTGTCTTTACAAAGCGCGAGCCGGACAAGGTAGTGGTGGGAATGAACAACCCTAAGTATGACCGCGAAGGGCGCGTGCTGCGTGTTGATTTCGGCGAGCTTACGATTGTCGATGCCTATATACCGAGCGGAACTACCGGCGACGTACGGCAGGACTTCAAGATGGAATTTCTCGAGGATTTCCTTGTGTGGGTCAATGAGCTGCGCAAAGAGCGGCCGAACATCATCATTTGCGGCGATTATAACATCTGCCACAAGCCGATTGACATCAATCACCCGGAGCGGCAGATCGGTGTGTCCGGCTTCCTGCCCGAAGAGCGCGAGTGGATGGACAGATGGGAAGCGAGCGGATTAGTAGATAGTTTCCGTGTGTTCGACCAGAGTGCGGAGCGATACAGTTGGTGGAGTTGGCGCGCGGGGGCGAGAGCAAGGAATGTAGGATGGCGGATTGACTATTTATGGGTAAGCGAGAGTTTGAGGAACCGGCTACAGGATGGTAAGATTTTAACGGAAGCGGTGCACTCGGACCACTGTCCGGTGATGCTTGAAATTGAAGATTGAAGATTGAAGATTTGATGGATAAACTGAGGACAGAACATCTGATAAAGAAATACGGGAAGAGAACCGTGGTTAATGATGTGTCAATTGAGTTGACGCAAGGTGAGATTGTGGGTCTGTTAGGGCCGAACGGCGCCGGTAAGACGACGACTTTCTATATGACTACGGGCTTGGTGGCCGCTAATCAGGGAAAGATTTTCCTGAATGACCAGGAGATCACTTCCTTCCCTATGTACAAACGCGCCAAAATGGGTATCGGGTACCTGCCGCAAGAGGCGAGCGTGTTCCGCAAGATGACCGTGGAGGACAATATCCGCTCGGTGCTTGAACTGACGGATTTCAGCAAAGAGTATCAGGCCGAGAAATTGGAACAACTCATCAAAGAGTTCAATCTCGCACATGTGCGTACGAACCTCGGCGACCGTCTCAGCGGTGGTGAACGACGCCGTACAGAGATCGCCCGCTGTCTGGCGATAGAGCCTAAGTTCGTCATGCTGGACGAGCCGTTCGCGGGTGTCGATCCGATTGCTGTGCAGGAGATTCAAGATGTTGTTTGGCGGCTCAAGGACAAGAACATCGGAATTTTGATCACCGACCACAACGTCGATGAAACGCTGATGATCACCGACCGCGCGTACCTGCTGTTTGAGGGCAAGATCCTGTTCCACGGCACGCCGGAAGAGCTGGCGGCTAATCCGGTCGTTCGGCAGAACTACTTAGGCCGAGATTTCGAACTCAAACGCAAAAGTAGAGAGTAGAGGTAAAAGGTAAGAGGTAAGAGGTAAAAGGTTATGGGTTACAGGTTACGGGTTACAGGTTACGGGTTATGGGCTATAGGATTGTTAGCGGTCGTGTTGACAGCTTGTAGTCATGTGCCGGAGACAGAAGTCAGTGTACGTGCGTGCGCGTCGATGCCTAACGGGGGCGTTGCTTGCGCATGTGCTTGCGTATGCGACGGGAAAGCGTATGTGTTCGGCGGTCGTGACAGTGCCGGTACGTATCAAAACAAAATGTGGTGTTATGACCCGCAGACAGATAACTGGACTTCGCTGGGTGCAGCTCCGTTCAAGGCGCGTGTGAACGCCACGATGGCAGCCGTTGACGACAAAGTATATGTGGGGCTGGGCTACTCTGCCTTACGTGCCTACAACGACAGTGCGTACAGAAAAGATTGGTGGGAATATACACCGAGTACCCATACATGGCAACAAAAAGCAAACTATCCGAACAAGAACACCGTTGCGGCTACATCGTACGTCATAGACGGAGATATCTATGCCATTTACGGTTTCGGGAACCATTATAGCAAACAGATCTGCCGCTATTCGCCTACCGATAATATATGGGCAGAGCCGATAGACGCTTCTAACCCTGCTCCGTACTACCATTTTGGCGGCCGCGGCGCGCTGCACAACGGAATGGTCTATTTCGGAATGGGTTACACGACAAACGGCAATATACGGGATTGGTGTGAAGCGGATCTGAAGACCAATACATGGACCAAGCGTGCATCTGTTCCCGGCAAGAGCAGAGCATTCGGCGCGTGTGCCGGCAATGCAGACTATATCTATGTGTTTGGCGGTCGGCATTTTGCCGGTGAGTTTACCGGAGGAGAAGTGTTTGACAGTTATATGCGCTATTTGCCGGAGAAAGACAGTTGGGAATGGTGTGGTACGATGCCGTGTGGGCGCGCAGAGAACCTGATTGCTTTCAGCATCAACGGCAAGATTTATTTCGGCTTGGGAGAGAATGAGAACGGTAAAGTGGTTGACGCACTTTACCGAATTGAAGATTGATGATTGAAGAATGAAGATTATGGGTTATAGGTTACGGGTTATAGGATTGGTGATGATTTTGAGCGTGCAGGTGTACGCTTGGGATTGGTGGCCGCTACCGATGGCGCAGCCGGACACTTGCCGTGACAGTTTGTTCTATACCATGGGGGTGAGCGTGCTGACCTCAACCGGTGAGCAAGCACCTACTTTGCTTTGGATGAACCAAAACGGGAATATACCGTTGCATCCGCATAGCGGTCTTTTGTCTGCGGGAATTATCAAACCGGCGACCCGCCCAAGCCGATGGTTCGACTATGATTTCGGCGTTGTACTAACCGGCCGTATCAGCGGTACACATCTGAGTGCCGAGCCGAGAGAGATCAAAGGTACCGGCTACTTCAACGAACTCTACGCACATGTGCGTCTGTATATCGTGGATATTACGGCGGGTATTCATCCGTTCGTTTGGGACGAAGGAGATGCGGCGCTGAGTTCCGGTCACCTGCTGTTTTCCAACAATGCCCATCCTATCCCGCGCATCAGTATCGGATTGGATAGGTGGACACCGATCCCAGGGCTTTTCGGTTACGCAGAGGTCAAGGGCGGCGTGACGCACGGCTGGTTGAGTGACAACTACACGGATGTAACCGGTACGATGCTACACCATGCATCTATCGGCGGACGATTGGGAGGAAAACTGCCGGTGAACATCAGTTATGAGTTTCATCACGCGGCACAATGGGGCGGTTACTCCATCAAATACGGCGACTTGGGCAATGACTTCAAATCGTTCGTCAAGGCGGTACTGGCCCGTTCGGGAGGTTCGATGCACAATGACCAGTTCAATGCGCAAGGCAATCACATCGGTTTTCAGCAATTAGCACTGGATGTCAAAGGCGAAGGATGGAAAGTGAGTGCGTATTGGCAGTCGATGAGCGAAGACGGTCCTATCCATTTCATGGGCTACGGCAGAAACATGGCAGACGGTCTGTGGGGCATCAGTGCGACACAAAGCCGCTGGCCGTTCATTCAGGGCTTCACATATGAGTTCCTCAACACGACAGACCAATCCGGTCCGTGGCATGACAAAGACGGCTGTGTATATGGCGGTGCGGACGGGTACTATGGTAATAGTATTTACACGCAAGGCTGGAGTTATTACGATTTTAATATCGGTTCTCCGCTGCTTCAAATTAATCGCAACAATCGTGTAATGGCACACCATTTAGGTGTCCGCGGAGATATATACGGTTTCCGGTATCGGGTGCTATGCACTTATGCGGACAACTACGGACGCTATGTAGCTCCTTCGTACAGCAATAACACCGCTCTGCTGGTTGAGGTAGTGAAACATGTGCCGCAAGCATGGGGACTCGATTTTGGCATCAAGCTGGCGGGCGATTTCGGTTCCCAATGGGGCAACCGCTTCGGCGCACAAGTGACCGTCACCAAACGAGGAATCATCACAAAATGGTAAATGACCAAACGGTACATATTGTCATGCCCGTTAAAGACTCGCCGGAAATGGCAGAGAAAGCGATCCGTGCTGTCGTGGCAAGCGGTCATACGCTGACGGTGTATGACGACAACTCGACGGAGGAGAACGCCGAGCGGCTGGACAAGTTGAGCGAAGAATTGGGCATTCGTGTTATTCATATCCGTCAGTTAAGTTCTCATCCTTCGCCCAATTACCGTTTGGTGTTGATAGACGCACAGCGCGAGTGTCTTCGGAACAATCGGCATCTGGTCATTGTGGAGAGCGACGTACTGGTCACAGGATCGACTTTCCGCACTATGTGCGCGAGCGTACGCCCGCAAGTGGGCATGGTAGCTGCTGTCACGACCGATGAGAACGGCACTGTCAATTTTCCCTATGAGTACGCCCGTAAGATTTCGACGGACGGTGTTTGCAAGAAACGGCTTTCGTTCTGCTGCACGCTGCTCAGCAACGAGTTGATGCGGGCATATGACTTTGAGCAACTGGACGATCAGAAGAACTGGTACGATGTGTTTATCAGTCATCTGTCGCAGAAATTAGGTTTTGAGAATATCTTGCAGGTTAGCAACCCTGTCGTACACAAGCCGCATTCGAGTCGTCCCTGGAAGCAACTGAAATACACCAATCCCCTACTCTATTATTGGCGCAAATACACGAAAGGAATCGACAAGATATGAATCCGTCAGTGTCCGTCATAGTGCCTATGTACAACTCCGCGCCGTTCATCGTCGAGACGTTGGATAGCATTCTGGCTTCGACCTACCGGCCGCTGGAAGTAGTGGTCGTAGATGACGGCAGTCTGGACGATAGTTATCCGGTTGCACAGACGTTCGCGAAGACACATCCGGAGGTACGTGTGCTGCAACAACCGAATGCCGGTGTCAGTGCTGCGCGAAACCATGCGATTCGGGAAGCAAAAGGCGAATGGATATTGCCGGTAGATGCAGACGACAAGATCAGTGCCCGTTATATTGAGAAAGCCGTTGCTGCTATAGAAGAGGATGTACGAATCATCGGATGCCGTGCTATGTTCTTTGGCGGGAAAGAGGGCGAATGGCGCTTGCCGGAATACTCGCCGCAACTGCTGGCGCGGAAGAATATGATTCATGTGAGCAGCCTCTTCCGCAAGGCGGATTGGAAACGTGTCGGCGGCTTTTGCGAGGAAGATATCTACCGCGAGGATTGGGATTTCTGGTTGAGTCTGATGGAATTAGGCGGCCAGTACGTGCGCTTGGACGAGATCGGATTGTACTACCGCGTACAGGCACACTCGCGCCGCAAAACAGCCAAACAGCAGAAACGACTTATTGTCGATGCCATTAACCGGCGTCATGCGGCTTACCTGGAGCAATATCTTGGCGGTCCGCTTCATTACCACCGCTCGTGGAGCAAGTTTCTGAACTTGTTCCGCAGCGTACGGCAGACAGGGTCTTTTGCACATTGGAATGAAGGGACACTCGTGCATCAGGGTCGGAATACACTCCGCCGAATCGACGGGTGCATTGTCAAACAGTTTGCCACGCCGTCGTTCTTACGCGGAGCATGGTATGGACTGATCAGCAAGAGCAAGGCACGACGCAGTTATGAGAACGCGCTGCGCATGGAGAGCTTGACACCGAAGCCTATAGCATACCGCGAAGTACGTGTTTGCGGCATTCTTCGCGAGAGTTGGTACGTCTGCCGTGAGTCTGCGTGTACACACACGTTCAACGAACTGATCGGCGCACCGGATTTCCCGCATAGAGAAGCTGTTTTAGAGGCTATCGGTCGGTTTACGGCAAGGCTGCACAAGCAAGGTATCCTGCATCGCGACTATTCCGGCGGTAATATTCTTTTCAATGAAGACGGAAGTCGGGTTGAAACGGTTGACCTGAACAGGATCCGGATTTATACAAAGCTCAGCCGCACACAGCGGTTACGTAATTTTGAGCGGCTGAATATAGACCGAGAGGCGTTACGCATCATGGCTCACGCTTATGCCGCAGCGATGCAGGAAGACGGAGAAGCAGATGCCGATTATATCATTGCCCACCGCTGGCACAAACATGTACGGAAAGGGATCACGAATCTATGAAAGCGACACTGATCATCTCCATATATAAGAACACGCGCGCGCTGGAGGCGGTACTGGACAGCCTCAAACGCCAAACGGAGCAGGATATAGAAGTGATCCTGTCGGAAGACGGGTGCGATGCACAAATGGCTACGTTCATCGGGCAGTATTCTTTCCCGTGGCCGATGCAACACCTCACGCAAGCAGATGAAGGCTGGCGCAAGGAGAGGGCATTGAACAGAGCGGTGGTAGCCGCCAAATGCGATTGGCTTATCTTCATTGACGGCGATTGTGTGCTACACCCCCGTTTCATTGAATGGCATATCCGGTACCGGCAGCAAGGAGTGCTCTTGGCCGGCAAGCGGGTAAAGCTGAATCCTGCATTGAGCGAACGCTGTATGAAAGGTGAAACGTTGTGTATGCTACCCTACCTCTTTGCCCGTCGCGGCTGCCGCTATGTGGAAGAGGCATTCTATTGCGGAGCCGCCCGATGGTTACGCAGAGGCGTGAAGCATCTGGTAGGCAGCAATATGTCTATGTCCAAAACCGACCTGATGGCTATCAACGGTTTTGACGAGAACTACACGCTGCCGGCGACCGGAGAGGATTACGATATCGAGTGGCGCTTGCTGGCGCAGGGTTGCCGGATCGTTTCGCTGCGCAATCTGGCGGTACAATACCACCTCTACCACCAAGAGAACTGGAGTGCAACGGAACAAGCTGAAAACGTAGCGTACTGCAAGCGTATGCAGCAAGAGAAACAAATTATTTGCAAGAATGGCATCGACCAACATACATAATATCTGCGCAGTAGTTGTATGGTATCACCCTACGGAGCAAGAGGCGGATCGTATTCGTCTCTATGAGCACGACGTGGATTGTGTGATTGTGGTGGACAACAGCGAGAACGACAACAGCCGTCTGTTAGCCTCGTTCTCCAATGTCATTTATCTGCCTCAGTTAAGCAACACCGGCATCGCCGCCGCACTCAATACAGGCTGCCGCGAAGCCTTGAAGCATAAGGCTGAATGGGTACTGACTATGGATCAGGACTCACGCTGGGATCAACATTCCGTGCAGCAGTACATCCGCGAAACAAGTCAATATGACCAATTGGCGCGAACGGCTGTCTTCTCCCCTTTCCATGACTGCGACGGTCATCCGGAAAAGCATCACCGTAACGGCCGATTCGAGCCACGTCAGGTAGTGATGTGCTCCGGTAATTTACTGCGCCTCAGCGCATGGCAAGAGATCAAGGGATTTAACGAAAGTTTCTTCATTGATTATGTGGATGATGAGATGTGTTGTCATGTCCGGCAAAACGGCTGGCTGGTCGTACGCGCCAACGAGATCCTGCTCACGCACTCGCTGGGCAACGGCGCACGCACTATCGGTGCGACCAAGCACGTATATGTCTCGCATCCGGCTTGGCGCTATTACTACATTGCCCGCAACGCACGACGTATGCAATCCTTGTACCCGTCTATGCGCAAATACTACTCCAAACAATTAGGCAAGTACCTCAAGCGCTTGCTTCTATACGATTGGAGCGACAAGAAGAATAAACTTCACGAGTTTTTCAGAGGATGGCGTGACGCGTAGTCAAACAGCAAGACAGGCAAGCACAGCATAAGGGGTTGCAGATTGCTGCCCAGCGACTCAAAGCACGCCTGTATGACAAAAGCAGACACGCATAGATCGAGGTATAACTGTGTCTGACCTAAGCGCATAAAGAACGGCAGCAGCAGACACAGCAGTATGAGCAGGACACCCATGATGCCGAATTGCGTCCAAGTCTCCAACAGCACATTATGCGGATGCATTTTCTCGTACTGAACGACTCCGTTCTGACGGTATTTCTGATCTTTTTGCAGTTCTGCCACATAATGATTGACAAAATCTTCGTCGTCTAAACCGCGTTGTATCAGTTCTTCGCGTGCAGAGCAGACACCGTAGCCGGACATAGGGCGCTCGGCTATCATCTGCGTCATCACTTTCCATATATACACGCGCGGATTCGTTACGGTCGGTTTCTCGAACGCCTGCGCGTTGTGCCGACCGACCAACGTTGCTCCTGCGATTAATACCATCGTCAGTGCCAGCAACCACCAGCGGCGGTCACGAATCGTGTAATACAGCAGCAAAGCTGTTGCGGCAAGCAGGAGAGTGATGATTCCCGTGCGACCTTCCGAGATGAGCAAAGCCATCAGCGGCGGCAGCATCAACAGAGCTGTTGCCATCTTGACAAGCCCCGTATGGCGGGACTCAATAATGACCAGTGCGCCGATGATGAGGGACAGATTATAATACAAGTTGACGACCATATGCGTATTGACCTCCCGCACGCGCAATTCATTGAACATCAATACCCACGAATCCCAACTCTGCGCTTCGAGACCGACGCGACAGATGAGATAAAGCACAATCGCCGTACTGACGCCCAGCATGACCCAAGCGGTGTAATCCAAGCGAATCTTGTCCGTCATGCCAGCCAATCCACAGATGCCTATTACCAGAAACGGTGCGTAATGATCGAGCGTGAAGGCAAACAGATCCGTGCGTATGGGGTCGAAAAGTTGCCATATGGGAATCAGCGCAAAGAAGGCGACAAAGGCAACATACACCATTTTCTGCATCGTCCAGTGCCAGCCTTCCCAGCGGCGGTTAACGATATAGTCCAAGGGATATGCAACCGCCAGCATATAGAGCGTTGCGCGCTGTGCCCAGCCGAACGGGAAAGGCAGAAGAGCCACCAGCATCAGAATACCGGCAAAAGGTAAATAGGAGATACTATGTGCTATCGTTGCTCTCATAACTTGTTGTCTTTCTCCAGCCCGACGCGGAAGGTGAACAATAGTCCGCGGGGGATACACATACTCATCGTGCGGCGTTTTTGTGTAAAGGATTCATCGAACGTATATTCCGTCAGTGCCGTGCCGAAATCATAGATGTTATAGCATTGTACTTCCAGCGACATCGGTATGTCGTTCGCCCACCAACGGCCTGTAGCACGTAACTCAAAATTGAAAAATGCGTCTTCGCGCTTGCCGAATGCCTTGTTCGCCAAGTTGATTCCCCGTGCATCAGCAGGCAGTACATCTACGACCGTCTGCCCTTTCTCCGTCCGCGTACGCGTGACAAAATTGGTGAACGGCTGACCGTCTTTGAATTTACCGTTGAATCCGATGGAGAAATACTTACAGGCATTGTATGTCACCTGTATACGGGCTATGTACGCGCGGTCTTGATCCAAGCGCCCGTTCGCGCGGTAAGGCAGCGTCGGATCAGCCTGCACATCAAACGTGTTCGCGTTCGCCGTTGATTCGGACAGCATGCCTACCGTATTGCTCAGCGGACCATTGCCCAGCGCACTGAAGCCGGACATGAGGTAACTCTGCCAGCTTAGTTGCACAAACCATTTGCGACCCGCGTACGTATAGCGGATGAGGTTCGACAGGTAATACGGAGTCCGTCCGCCTAAACGTGAGGACAACAGATCCAAAGGCTGCGTTGTGACCGTAAAATCCGTCTCGCTTGCATCTGCATAGACCGTAAACCACTGGTTGTAGTACTTGCGCGCCGAACTGAGGATAGCTATTTCGTGCCGACGCGAACGGCCAAACGTGAAGTATATCGGCAGATCCAGCACGGCATACGACGGTTGATGCATCCAGAGCGTCTTTTCGGGCGTATGGACGACGCCACGATTCATATAATCCTTACTCAAATACCGCACATCATCCCACGTATAACTCATCCGATGATGGCTCAGTGACAGTCCGAAGCGGAACCACCAGACAGGCCGGTACTCCAGTGCTATCTTCGCCAGCCAGTTAGGTGTCACTACCGACTGCCCTTTGCCCAATACGACACCGTCCAGCGAAACGCCCAAGTGTCCGTACAGTTGCAATCCGCGCGCTACTTCCTTCTGCGCGATCACCAGTGCCTCGTTCTCCAATATACCCGATGTGAACGCCTCCGAATGCCATTCATACGTATAGAGGGCAGTAGGCGTTGCGGCATCAAATGCCTGCATATAGACCGCATTGCTCCAAGCGTTCGTCGTCGGATGAAAATGCAGCAGCGAGTTATACCCTTCTGCATGCACCCGCAGCCAGGGAAGCAAAGGCTGGTCATACTGCACAGACATACTCACGCTATGCAGACGCCCATCCGCATACCACGGTTCGAAGCCCTCACCGTCTTGGTCAATTATATTGCGCGAAAAGGACAAACTGTCATGTTTCCATTCGTTCAGTTCATAACTGACACCTGCCACGAGTGCCCCTTCGTTGGCGAAGCGCCAAGTGCCATATACACCTGCCTGATATGCCCGCAAGCGCGCCTGTTCGTTCGCGTTATAATAGAACTCCGATCCGTAATCCGACCGTCCGTGCGCTACCAAAAAATAATGCAATCCTTCCGCTTCGCCATCCAACTGCGCGGTGTAGTACTCCGCCGTCTTCATCCCCGTTATGCCCGTCTGGTCAAATGTAGCCAGTTTCCGCTGACCGTAGTTCACATACGCGTGCTGGTAGTACTGCTTGCCATTCACGGGAATCGCAAACGTAGCGTCCATCGTACCGGCGCCGACAACATGGTTTCTATTCTCCAACGGTCTGCTGTCCAACGTACGCTCCTCGGCCGAGGAATGAAACAGGTTTATCAGTTGCTTCGTTCCCGGCGATATACCGCCTAATCCGCCTGCGTTTCCCGTTAGACGAACCGTTTGCGCCTGCGTCGTATCGTCCGTAAAAATCAGTTCTCCGTCATGGTAGTCCACCACGAGCCTCGTACGGTTCATCTCTGTATGCAGCATTGTGCTGCCGACTTGTCCGCGGCTGTCAATACGCATACCGTTGAGCCGGTACTTGTTATTCCGAAACGAATTGCCGGAGATAGAAAAGACTTTCTGCTCGCCCAAGTTCCACTCGCCCGTTGTCTCCGTCTCATACACCGTGTAAGGGCTGCTGTTATCCAGATAGTGCCCCAAATCCGTCGTCTGGTACCAATCCCGAAAGAAGGCGCTGGACACAGTGTCCGTACCGACACTCACTGCCGCGAGAAGAGGAGTACAGAGTACAGAATACAGAATACAGACCGATATAGTGACTATTTTTAATGCGCGATGCTCCATTCCGTTTTTTATCGTTTGAGGATGTTCAAATGATAAGCCAAGCCTATGCGAATCTGATGAAAAGGATAGTCCTTGATGCCATATTGGTATTGCACATAGGGTTCAAAGCCCTTGATGTGTCCTGCCGCACGCACTTTGAGGCTCATCGGAGCATCGCCGTAGCGCTCCCAGCCGACATAGCCGCCCCAAGTTGTTTCCAGCGAGAAGAACTCGTGCCGTAACTTAGCCTGTAAGCCGTACATCACTGCATCATTCTGTCTGCCGTTATCCGTTTGCCAGCACAGGAAACCCGCTGAACCGGCGAAACGCAGTTCCACGGATTTAACGGGAATGGACTGCCCTATACTCAAATCGAAGAAATAGCCCGGGCAGTCATAATGCCGCTTACGTTCGAATTGCTCACCGCTCGCTGTTTTCATCGCCAGACGAACGGTGATCTGCGGAATATACTTCGCCTTCGGCGAATGGAACCACTCGTTATGCAGCACTTGCACATCTGTGGACAGATATACATCGCCCGCGCCGCTGCCCTTTCCGTCGAACTGGTCATACCAGCCATATACCGGCATCCAGACGCTCAAGTTCGCCCAACGCGTGAACAGAGGCACCCGCACGCGCGCAAAAATATCCGCCGTACGGCTGCCGTCATAGCCGAAATAGCCTTCGCCCGCCAACTCGAGATGCAACTCACTCTGCGTGCGACCGTCCAGCATATCGGGAATAGGAAACGCATTAGGACCAAAATAAGCCGGCGCTATTCCCGTCGGCTTACTTAAGTCGGGCTTTTCGGTAGGAACCAAAGCCCATAGAGGTGTATATATTCCGAGTACAAGTACTCCGATTATTCCAAATATTCTGCTTATCCTGTTCAGCATCCGAATAAGTTCTGGAAGAAACTCTTCTTATTGGCGCTGTTCGGCGCTATGTTCGGACTGTCCTGCAACTGCTCGATCAGTTTGCGCTCGTCTTTGCTGAGTTTCTCGGGGATATAAACGCCCACATTGATGAGCAGGTCACCTACGCCGTAGTTGCGTCCGTACTGGTCGATTCGCGGCAAACCTTTACCTCGCATACGCAGTACTTTTCCCGGCTGCGTACCCGGAGTAATGGTAATTTTCACATCTCCCGTAAGCGTCGGTATCTGCACTTGTCCGCCTAATACGGCTGTCGGCATATCGAGCAGCAGGTTATAAATCAAATCGCTGTCCTGACGTACGAAATCCTTGTGTTCCTCTTCTTCGATGAGCACGAGCAGGTCTCCCGGCACGCCTCCATGCGGTGCAGCGTTACCCTTACCCGGTACGGTCAGTTGCATTCCGCCCATGACACCTGCGGGGATAGGAATCGTGATGATCTCTTCGTCACGAACGACACCTTCGCCGCCGCATTTCGGGCATTTATTCTTGATGATCTTGCCTTCGCCGCCGCAGTTGTCGCATTCGGATTGCACTTGCATCATACCGAAGATTCCGCGTTGCTGGCGGATGACGCGACCAGTACCCTTACAGGTCGGACAAGTCTCCGTGTTGCCATCCTTGCTGCCCGAACCGTTACAGTCCTTGCAGGTCACCAGTTTGCGCACTTTGATCTTCTTCTCGCAGCCTTTCGCTATTTCCTCCAGCGTCAGATGCACTTTGACGCGCATGTCGCTGCCTCTGCGCACGCGTTGTCCGCCACGACCGCGACCGCCGCCCATGAACATCTCGCCTATATCGCCGAGGTCGAAGCCAGCGCCCTGGAAGATGTCGCCGAAATGCGTGAAGATATCTTCCATCGACATTCCGCCTCCGCTGAAACCGCCCATACCGCCCATACCGGCATGGCCAAACTGGTCGTAACGTTGCCGTTTCTGCGGATCAGACAGTACCTCATACGCCTCGGCGGCCTCTTTGAATTTCTCCTCAGCCTCCTTATCGCCCGGGTTCTTATCCGGGTGATACTGTATCGCTTTCTTGCGGTACGCCTTTTTTATTTCTTCAGCTGTTGCGGTCTTTGGGACCTCCAGCACTTCATAATAATCACGTTTCTCTGCCATAAATCCATTTACGATTTAAATATTTACGATTTACGATTTATTTACGATTGAATTAAATTGTACAATTGACTAAAATCGTCAATCATTCGTACCTCGTCAATCGTCAAATCGTCAATCCCCGACGACGACTTTCGCAAAGCGGATGACTTTATCGCCAAGTTTGTAGCCTTTCTGCGTACAATCGATGACCTTGCCTTTCTTGTCCTCGCCTGCCGCAAAGGTAGTAACAGCTTCGTGCTCGTCGGTATTGAAATCCGCGTTTTCGGTCTCAATAGGATGCACATCGTTCTTATCCAGGAAAGCAAGGAACTTCTGATAAATGAGCTTGACACCTTCATCGTCAATGACCGCCAGCGCCCGCTCAAAATCATCGATAAGCGGCAGCATCTCCGTAAAGATTCGCTCACCGGCAGTAGCCATGAGTTCCAGTTTCTCTTTGTTGGTACGACGACGGTAGTTGTCAAACTCTGCCATCATACGCAGGTTTTTGTCCTCCAAGTCCGCAATGCGCTCTTTGAGGGCTTCTGTCTCATCTACCGGCGTTTGTTCCTCCTGTGTCTCCTGCGCTTCCTGTGTTTCCGTTTCAGGAGCCTGTTCGTTCACTACTTCGTTTTCCAGTTCTTCTATTTCTTCTTTCTTACTCATAATTGCATAATTTTACACTTTGACAATGTCAAATTGTGTGCCAAAGCGCGTTCTCTGCCATTTTGGCAGTTAAAACATCGATTGTTGTCCGTCAGCGCCGAGCGGGGTCTTGCCCAAGTGCTTATACGCCAATTCGGTAGCTTCGCGGCCTCGGGGGGTACGTTTGATGAAGCCTTCCTTGATCAGATAGGGTTCATAGACATCTTCGATCGTACCTGCGTCCTCGCCCATCGCCGTAGCAATCGTGTTGAGTCCGACCGGACCGCCCCTGAACTTGTCAATGATGGTCGTCAGCAGTTTGTTGTCTATCTGGTCGAGGCCGAAGGTATCAATGTTCAGTGCCTCAAGGGCGTATTGGGCGATGTCGAGGTCTATTTTCCCGTCGCCTTTCACTTGTGCAAAGTCTCGCACGCGCCGCAGGAGAGCGTTGGCTATACGGGGCGTACCGCGACTGCGGCGGGCTATTTCGCCGGCGGCTTTCTCGTTGATCTCCACGCCCAGCAGACGTGCCGAACGCTTCACGATGCCGGACAGTATATCTGCGTCGTAGTACTCCAAATGGCAGTTGATGCCGAATCGTGCGCGCAGCGGACTGGTCAGCAGCCCAGAACGCGTTGTTGCGCCCACCAGCGTGAAGTGGTTCAAATCAATTTGTATCGTGCGCGCAGAAGGGCCTTTGTCAATCATGATGTCGATACGATAGTCCTCCATGGCTGAGTACAGATACTCCTCCACAACAGGCGAGAGACGGTGAATCTCGTCGATGAAGAGCACATCATTTGGTTCCAGCGAAGTCAGTAAGCCTGCCAAGTCACCGGGTTTATCCAGTACCGGACCGCTGGTCACTTTGAATCCGACGCCCAGTTCATTGGCGATGATGTTACTCAGCGTTGTCTTGCCCAAGCCCGGAGGACCGAACAGCAACACGTGATCCAGACTCTCGTGACGCAACTTGGCGGCCTCCACGAAGATCTTCAGGTTCGATGTCACTTTACTTTGTCCGGCAAAGTCGGCAAAGCACAACGGACGCAGGGCACTGTCCTGCTCTTTCTCGGACATCTGTTGTCGTATATCAAAATCATTTGCCATTTTCTCATTTACCATTTGGTCATTTATTTGGACATTTGGTCATTTGGTGGAAGAGTTGTTCCAAGTCCTCTATCTCGTCGATGGGCCGGTCGGCTTTTATCTGTCCGTGATCGAGGATAACAACGCGGTCGCACATCTCGCGTACCTCCTGCATGATATGCGTAGAGAGGATGATAGACCGCTTTGCTGTTTGACCGTTATCACTTTTAGACGTTAGATTTCGTATCAGCGAACGGATCTCGACTAATTGGTTCGGATCCAAGCCGGTGGTCGGTTCATCGAGAATGAGCAGCTCAGGGTCACCAAGCAATGCTTGCGCCAAACCTACGCGCTGGCGGTAACCTTTGCTCAGTTCACGGATATGCTTGTGGCGTTCAGGAGTCAGCCCTACCATTTCCAACAAAGTCTGTATTCTGTACTCTGTATTCTGTACTCCGGTCAGACTTGCCATAAACTGTAAGTATTCGGTTACGTACATTTCCTCGTAGAGGGGGTTGTTCTCCGGCAAATAGCCGATGCGCGCGGGCACAGAGACAGTACCGCTGTCCGCACGCCAAAGACCGATGAGGATCTTCATCAGCGTGGACTTACCCGCACCGTTCGGACCTAACAGCCCCAGCACTTGTCCGGCGGGTATCTCCAGACTCACATCATTGAGCACCTGCTGTGCCCCAAAACGCTTATTTACATGCTCTATACGTATCATCAGCGCATAATTCCCAAATTACGCTGCAAAGTTACACAAAAAAAATGACATACACAAGTGCGTATGCCATTTTTCTTGTTTTGTGGGTGTTTTTTACTTCAGTTGGGTACCGAATGCGTTATAAACATTCTCGCCCTTCATAATGAACAACTGACCGTCACGAACCACTTTCACAGCCTTGCTCTCAACAACGGTGTTGTCAATAGCCTCTTCTGCAGAACCGATTTGGGTCAGGAAGCAACCGGTATTGAGTTCATAAGTAGTGTTGAACAATTTGAAAGTACCTCTTGCAGTTACTTCGTCACCTACGCTTACCATAACTTCATTGCCATCAATAACAGCATTGAATTGTGCCCATTGTGTGCTTTCTGCATCATACTCAGGAACAGAGGTACGGAAGGTATCAGCCTCGAGAGAATAGCAGTTGTAGAACTCAAACTCGCCGGCCTCACCGTTTGCGTCAGCAACATAGATATTGACAGAACCGTATTTAGCAAAGTTCTTGCCCTTGAACTCCAATTTTGTGATGATACCGTGAATAGACAGCGTATCGCCGTCGATCAGTTCGCCTGCAGCAACTTTAGCAATTGCGTCAGCTACTTCCAATACGCCGAATACGGGTCTCACTTCGGGAGTACCTTTCTCAAGGATAACACAGGTGCAACCAGCAGCGAACTCCGGAGTGGTGTTGTACTTGGTAAGGTTACCGGTAACTTTTACTTGGTCACCGACAGCAGGAGCGTCTGCCTCGTTCTCGCAAACACAACGGTAAGCTTGAAGTACCTTTTCATTACCAGCCTCGTCTGCCATCCAGAAAGAGATGTTCTTGTACTGGCTGCTCCAAGTAGTTTGGATACTTGTCACAAAACCGGTAACTTCGATTTCCTCGCCATTGTTGTAGAGGTCATTGTTGTTTGCTACAGAAAGAGCTGCCTCGCGAGCTTGTGCGCAAGTCATCTCGGTTGCTGCGAACATGCTGCCTGCAAAAAGAACGGCAGCGATTAAAGAGAAGAATTTCTTCATGTTTTAATAATTAAATTAGTTAAATAAAAATTGGGTTTGTATTATCGATTGTTCGATATTTTCAAATCTTGCGCAAAGGTACTGCTTTTTTTTGATATATGCAAATAAATCTTGCTTTTTGGAGCATTTTGGGTGTTTTGCGGGCAATTGCCGGTTCTTACGTTCGCATTACGTACGCATTACATTCGCATTACGTTCGCATTACGAACGTCACCGATGGGTCTTTTTCGTATGGTTTTCACACGTAGTTAAAACCTTATTACTACCTGGTCAGAACGGGATCATCACGGGATCATGTCCCGAGAACGACCCAACGAAGACCCAACCAAAAGCAAAGAAACAGCCCGCCGATTGCTCGACGGGCTGAATCTGGGAGTGAAAGGTTAACCTGTAGCCGGTAACCTCTCACCGATAAGCTTTACTTCAACAATTGTCCTTGTGCGTTGAAGGTCTTGTTGCCGCGACGGATGATGAGAACGCCGTTCTCCATCGTCTTAACAACTGCCTCGTTGGAGTCGATGTTGTTGATAGCGGTCGGAGTCTTCTCAACCACCTTGAGGTCATACGACACTTTCTTAGCCTTGTAGTCTCCGTTGCCAAAGAACTCAGCAGAGATAGTAGATTCACCTACGCCTGCAACTTTCAGTTCAGTGCCATCAAAGACAGCTACGCTCTCGTTGCTGCTCGTGAGTTCAACTACCAAGCTCTGTTCGTTGGACAAAGTCGGCAGTGTGTATTCTTTGTCAAGATAGATCGTCAAGTTCTTTGCTACGGTGTCCGCATGCATCCAAGCAATAGGAGCATCGGGTTTCTCAGTGAAGGTAGCAACAATGTTCACAGCCTCGGTTCCAACGGTATAAGCATCACCGCCTTGCTCAATATCTGCGCCGTTAGCTGTCAGAGAAGAGAGAACATAGTCTGAAGAAGCCGGAGTTGCATAAACAACCAGACCGGTACCTTTGACAACTGCATCACCGCTCTTCAATACGTTAACGCCATTAGAAACAGTCAGAGTACCATGTTCCGGTGTATTAAATGTAACAGCGTATTTCTTGAATGTAATAGGTACATTGTACTCAATGCCTGTCTTGCCGGCATAAGAAGCCATTACGGTCGGTGTGTTACGCGGATAAACCACCTTATTTGCTGTCTCGTTGATGTTCCAAGTGGCAACAGCAGTTACGTCGAGTGTCTCACCGTCTGTATAAGTCAGCGTAGCGGTCAAACCAGTGAAATCAAATACATCACCGTTGTCGTACTCATCATTAGTGAGTTCACCTCCGATAGTAATATAGTCCGGAACATAAACGTTGAGAGTGTACTCTACTACCTTGCCTTGATATACGTCTTCAGTGTAAGTAGCCTTGATGGTAGTGGTACCGGCAGCAACCAGAGTAACAACGCCATCTGCATTGATAGTAGCGGATGCTGTGTTCGTGCTGCTGTAAGCAACAGTCAGCCCCTTCTCGTTGTTCAGCGTCGGCAATTCATATGCCTTACCGATTGTGTATGCAGTAGCCTCTGTTGCACTCCAACTAATCGGAGCTTCCGGCTTAGTGTATTCGATGCCTGTCCAACCATTTTTAGTATTGAGAGTCGATTTTGTAGCACCCACTTTCCATGTACCTTCAATGGCTGTACCGGAAACAAAACCTCCGACAATCCAAGAAGGATCAAGATATTCACTTGCAACAATTCCTACAGTACGGTCTTCATTATCCTTTACAGTAGTGTACACAGCGCCCAAGATACCATCCAATTGGGTAATTTCCACATTCGAGAACGAAACTACCACATCTGTACCATCTGCCAAACCAGCATCTGCCAAAGCCTCCAACGAAGCGAATGGCTTCAAGGCAAACGTAGCAACGACCTCTACATTAGCATCAGCAACGGTGAATTCCTTATCGTTCTTAATATCTGCGCCATTAGCTGTCAACGTAGCCAATTCGTATATTTCGCTTGTCGGCTCAGCCTCAACGGTCAGAGTTGTACCTGCAGCGAACTTGTCACCGCTGTTAATAGCGACACCTGCGTTCTTTACAACAAGTGTACCATTTGCCGGGGCAGAGAAGGTTACTGCATGCTTCTGTGCAACAGAAGTAGTGTAGCCGGTAATGGAAATCGGTGTTCCCTCATATTCCAGTGTAATACCATAATAACGTACATTGTAACTTGCGTCTTTCACGTGTGTCAATTTTACACCACGAACGGAAGCATAGTTAGCCACCGGCATATTTGCGACAAATTCTGAACCTGACTTGCTTGTAATTTCAGTTGAAATAACAACCGGATCACCTACCGCATTTCCATCTTTGTCAACAAGAACAGCATATACTGAGTTCGTCAACTCTTTCTCTGATCCACCGCCAAGGATTGCCGTTACGGTAATTGTTGTCGGAGCAATAGGAATAATCTGTGTATCCGAATTAGTCACTTTCACTTGCACATATCTTGTACCCGGGTAACTTGTATCCGAACCATCTTGATAATAATCCGTTTTATTTTCGGCATTTACGGTCACCGTATAATTTGCCGGAGCAGCTGTTCCAGTTTGCTCAAATACTGTCTCCTCTTGTTTCTCACCTTCCTCTACTTTTGCAAATACAGCATAGTATTCTGCATCAGCTTCAGGAGCTGCAAGTTCGTCAAAATTAACGAACGTCGGCTTCACGTTGGTAGTTGCCAATTCAGTAGTTAACCAGCCTTGGAATTCTTTCTCCTCGTAGTCAGGACTCAATACCGGGTTAGCAATCGGAGCAATTTTGTTGCCTTCAATTACATAAGTTATTTCATCAACTTTACCGCAAACGTGCCATGTAATGGTATATGTCTCTTTAACGGTCAGCGAGAGAGCGACTTCTTTGCTCAAATCGTTTACACCGCTGATAGTGATTTTGCCATTGAATGTACCGGCAGTAGTAGTAACCGGCGTAACAGTAACTTCCGTTTCTGCTAATGTACCATTCACATTAATAGAAGTCGGAGAAACGGTAAATGCCTCATTGTTGCTTGCAATAGTCAACGTACCTTCGGACAGATTAACACCACTTACGTGGAAAGTCTGCGGAACAGGAGTGCTGTTCGGATCAACGGAACCAAATGCGAGAACGGTCTCATCTACAGAGATAGCCGGATCTTTTACTTCATCGAAAGTAGCGGTAACCGTTACAGCCGCAGCCGGCATGGTGAATTCAGCCAAATTATCAACAACGGTCACATCAATAGCATTGTCGCTAACTTCGAGTGATTTGAAAGTATGAGTACCATCTGCGGTTGCTTCTGCTTCAATTACAGTACCAGCGATAGCGTAGCCCTCTGCTGCGCCACCTGCGGTGTAATCCAATGCGATAGAACCGCCTTCTGCTACGAGGTTGATTTTGTATGTCGGCGTAAACGTAGCCGAAACGGTAATAGCATATGCCGGCATGGTAAGCGTAGAACCGCTGAGCACATCTGTAGTTACGTCGCTGGCATCAGAAGTCTTCGTTACTTTCACAACGCCACCGATATAGTGGTTTTCTGCATCAGGAGTAGCAGAAACGGTCAGTTCTGTACCAGATGTCACTTCGCTAAGATCGTCTGCACCGGTAACTTCCAACGAACCACCCACATGCGATCCAATTGTAACGGCCGATTTTACTGCGGCAGTATAGAACTTAGCCTCTGAGAATGCAATAAATTTATTAGAACCGCCAATTGTTACATTATAAGTAATCTTATAGTAGCAGTTAGACCAATCTTTGCCATCGGGACGAGTTACTGTTACAGTACCAGATGCATTAAAAGTAGGAGTTAATGTAGAAACAATCGATGCTTCTGCAAAGTTTGAATTGGTTGCCACTACTACCGTCATAGAGTGAACAGTTACAGACGAAGCGCCCGCATGCGTAATCTCAATTTTAGCGACATCTCCCTCAATAGCAGTTTTGCTATACAAACTGCGGTCCTCTTTAGTGAGGTTTTTACCACCAATACGCCACGGGACCAAACTTGTATTTCCCATGACATTCCACTTAATTCCATCAATAGTGATGTCAATTGCTGTAGCATAAGCGCTTGAGCCAGAAGCAGAACTTGCTTCAGGCGTAAGCGTATAAGCTAACGCATAATCCACAGCCCACATACTTCCCACGAAAAGTAGGGCAGCAAATAAAGAAAAGATTTTCTTCATACGTTTTTGATTTTAAATTGTTAATAATGTTAATTAGTTAATATTGTTGAGTTTATATTTCCTGTTTTTTTGTTATGACGTCATGACGTGATGACGAGGGGGGATTAAAATTAACGGCGTCTTCTTTGAACAACGCGGGATTTTCGTTTTGCAGGATTCATACTGCAATCCCAAATAGCTAAAATAAAACAAACGCCATTTTCGTAGATATAATACACCCGATATGTTCGTTTGTTTTTCTTCGCTATGATATAAAAATATTGTGTATCCGGCGTAGATAATTCATCATCCCTCAGCCCAATAGTCGGAAACTGCTCCAAGCAGTCCAAACTATCAATGATCGTGTCGCGCATAGAGACAGCAACCGTCAGAGATGCATTGTCTCGATAATAATCGAAAATCTGCCTCAAATGCCGCTTGGCCTTAGTTTGCCACACAATCAAAGCCATGATGCTGCCTCTCGTTTAAAGTCTGCGTGAGTTGTGCCGTTTCCTTCGCGCGCTTCTTGTGCCGCTTCCGCCAAGATTGAACGCATTTCGTCTGTAGAGAATTGACAAGGAGCTTGATCCTCTAAGAGGACGTTCACCTGAATATCTCTTATCAGCTGTTTTTTCTCCCTCAGAGGGAGCATGCAGGCCATGTTAAGTACATCGTTATATGACTGAGTTTGAAGCATAGTATTGATGTTTTTCAAAATCCGGTGCAAAGGTACGAAAAAAAATTGATATATGCAAATATTTTTTAAGAAAAAATATGGGGTTACAGGTTACAGGTTACGGGTTACGGGGCAAAATCACCGATATTAACGATATTAGATAAGTCAACAATTGACAACAATTAATCAACAATTTCTTTGGATTCGTCCAAAATGGCCCAAAACAGATCAAAAAAACACAACTTTGCAGTTCAATCATTCAAAAGACATAAACATAAAATACCGTTTTTTTGATTGCAAAAATGCGTCAGATAAGGTTAAACCCATGTAGTGATATGCTTAAGACCTGCACGAACCCCTTACTCAACGAGGGACGGTTTTGGGTCAAAAGGATCAAAAAAAGGGAAGCCGAAGCTTCCCCTAAATGAATTGCTAAATGAGATTAGAATTGTGCGCCGAGAGCGTTGTAACGAACACCGTTCTTAATAATAACGAGTTGTCCGTTCTCAATGCGCTTGATCGTCTTCACCTCATCATTGGTGTTGTCGATAGCTGTAGTAGAACTCTCAGTAGCATTGATGAGATAAAGCTGCAAAGTGGTATTATAAATAGCGCCAGCGCCTACAATGTCATATTTCTTATTTGTATCAAATGCGATATCAAGGTTGAAGTTGTTACGTACAACGAACTCTTCCTCGTTAAGAATAGCAGTGATATTCTTGTTGTCAAAGGTAGCAGTTGCAAACTTAACACCCTTAATAATGACATATCTATTAATATCAGCAGTAGTTGGAGCAGCAGTGAGTTCCTCCGGAGCCGGAGCATCGCCGTGAACAACGTCCAAGTCAGACAAAGTAACTGTCGGGATTAACTCAGGAAGTCCATTATACGGGGATGATTTTCCGATGAAGCCATTTACTACATCACCAGCAAGTAATCCAAAATCCTTTTTGTAGATAAGAGCATAACCTGTGGCATCTTTAATATAAATGTTTGAGCCAGCTACACAACTTACTATAACCTCACCCATTTTAGCAATTTCGTCTTTTGCCAAAGCGGCAGCCTCTGCACAAGTCATCAACGGAGCAGCAGTAACCGTAACATCGCAAGCAGCAAACACGGAACCAGCAGTAGCCTTAATAATAGCACTACCCGGAGCAACCGCAGTTACTTTACCATTTGAGCTTACTGTAGCAACAGCCTCATTAGAAGACTCCCATACAACGGTAGTAGTAGCATCAGACGGAGTAAGAGTAGCAACTAATGTTTCAGACTCACCTTCGACAAGATTCAGTTCAGTTTTGTTGAGCTCAATATCAGTAGCATCTATGTCAGCTCCACCTTCTCCAGTTACAGTGAAATTGTCAAAATAAATAGCATAGTTTGTAGTGGGATTTCCTTTACCAGACTTACCTTCTGCAGGGTGACCAATACAAACAATCTTATCAAAGTCTCCAGTGATGTTAATTACATAAGTCGAGTATGTATTGTTCTTCTCACTCCATGCAACTGTTGTCTCGTCCTTCAGTACTTCTTCTTCACCTTTGTAAAAAACAACTTCCAAATGCGGCCAAGTCTCTGTTGTTGAAGGGAAACTACCGAATTTCGCATCCAACGAGAGCTTCAAGTTCGAATAAGCTGCTACATCAAAGCCAGCAAACGTAAATGTAGTGTTAGACGAGGACGTGTTGGCAAAAGAGTTACCAGGATTACCATTCTTCTCATTTGTGTTAACATTTCCAGAAGCAGTAATACCTTTGATTGTCTCTGTGGTGCCCTCATTCTTGTAGATTTCTACGGTTGCAGCCATCATACTACCTACGAAGAGGATAGCAGCGAAAAGAGAAAAGATTTTCTTCATAAAATTAATAATTTTAGTTAGTTAATAAATGTGAATTATTGTTGTTTAAAAAATATACTCACAAATTTCGGTGCAAAGATACAACAAATTTTTGGAATAGGCAAATTTATTTGGATATTTTTTTGTTTTTTTTATTTTTTATGGGCGGCGAAGAAGAGTTGGGCGGAATTGAAGATGTTCTGCCAGATGATATATGCGGCTGCGCCGAGGGAAGAGAGAGGATCGAGATACGTGTGCGCCATCCATACACCAAGAGAGGTGTTTTTCTGTCCGAACGCTTGTCCTGCAGTGATCGACGAGACTCCTGCCATCGTCTTTGGCGCCGCTGCGGGATTAACGAGAACATCCTGATAATCACGGCCTTTGCTGGGTGCAGGCCAATGATAACCAATGAGTTTGCCGAGTCCGAACTGCAGGGCACAAGCAAAGAGGGCTCCTATAAGGAGCCACACTATCGTTGACAGTTGATAGTTGATAGTTGATATTGTTGTTTCGGTGACGACAGCAGTGAGGATGAGGATGGAAGCAACCCAGAGGTAGAAAGGAATTTGCGCCAACGATGTTGGAAGGACAAATTCTTTTGGAGTACTCTGAGTATTCGGAATAATCTGAGTTCTCTGATACCAATTATACCCTACACGGACAGCCCAGGCTAAGAGAAAAGGACCAAGCAAAAGGGGTGAGACGCGGGAGATAATAAGTCCGAAAGCGCTCCAAAAAGTCATTCCGGACAGCGGGTTGATGAGCGGAAAGAAAGCAGGTACGATGAGGGAGGTAGCGAAGTTAGATAGGAGGGTGAAGGTGGTCAAATTTTGTATCGAGCCTCCCATCTTGCCGGCGATGATCGGTGCGGCAGTCGCGGTAGGCATAATGAAACAGAGCATCAGTCCTTGCGCAAGGATGGGATTGGAAGTCAGATAGTTAACGATTCCGTAAGTAGCAAGGCTGAACGTTATTTGCAGCGTCAGCACGATCCAATGCCATTTATGCAGACGCAGGTCAAGGGGATTGACCTTGCAAAAGGAGAAAAAGAGCATAAAGAAAATGAGCCAAGGCAGCAGCGGCGCGAGCGGCAGGAGCCAGCGGTAAGCCAAGACACCGATAAGCATGCCGAGCCAGAGAGCGTTGGAATCAAACAGACGTTTGATAGTTGACAGTTGACAGTTGATAGTTGACATTTTTTCGTTATCCCGGAATACCGTTATCTCGGTATCCCGACCAATTTTCTACAATATAATCCATGATGCGGAAGACGTCATCGAGGGTTTCGGCGCGGAGGAGGGCGATGCGGGTCTGCTTGAAGTCGGGAAGGCCTTTGAAGACAGGCGAGGCGGCAAAATGACGACGGGAATGGACGATGCCTTTGCGCTCGTCGTTGCCACACCAGGTAATGGAGGAAAGCACATGTTCTTTTAGAACATTGACCTTTTCCTCCATTGATCGCGGAATAAATTCCGCTGTAAGACCGCTGCGCTGTAAGACCGTTTCACTGTTAGACCGCTCGTTGCACGAGCTGTTAGACAACGCCTCTTTCATTTCGGCGAAGAGCCAGGGGGCACCGAAGGTAGCTCGGCCAATCATAATGGCATCGACGCCGTAACATTCGAAACACTCGCGTGCGCGTTCGGGCGTACACACGTCTCCGTTACCTATAATAGGTATGCGTATGCGCGGGTTGTTCTTGACCTCTCCGATGAGGGTCCAATCGGCAGATCCGGTGTACATCTGGCTGCGCGTGCGACCATGGATAGCCAATTCCTGGATTCCACAATCCTGGAGACGTTCCGCAAGATCAACAATGAAAGGTTTTCCATCATCCAGATAGAGGCTTTTCTCATCCCATCCGAGGCGGGTTTTGCAGGTAACGGGAGTATGGACGGCGTTGACGACCGCGCGGGTGATTTCAAGCATTTTCGGGACATCGCGGAGAAGTCCTGCGCCTGCGCCTTTTCCCGCTACTTTCTTAACCGGACAGCCGAAGTTGATGTCGATGAAGTCAGGATGGGCTGTATCGACGATGCGTGCGGCATCTGCCATCGATTCGGGGTCACGGCCGTATATCTGGATGGCTACGGGGCGCTCTTCGTCGTGGATGATCAGTTTGCGAGTCGTGGAGGCGATGTCACGAACGAGGGCGTCGGCGTTCACGAACTCGGTATAGACGCGGTCGGCGCCATAACGCTTGCATAACGCCCTAAATGCAGGATCCGTTACATCCTCCATCGGTGCCAAATATAATTGACGATTTACCAATTTACGATTTACGACTTATTTACGATTGACATTAATTAACGATTTACTTATTCAAGGTCGGGTACGAGATGCGATGATGGTTCATGGCGGTGAGGCGGGAGACGAAGACGCGGCGGATGTCTTCGACATCCTTGAAGGAAAGCGGCGTCTCGGAGAACTGTCCGTCAGCAATCTGTGCGTCGATCATTTGGTTCACTGCCTTGGCGATAGAGGCCTCGGAGTAGTCGGAGAGGCTACGCGAACGCGCTTCGATGGCATCTGCCATCATAAGGATTGCGCCTTCCTTAGTCGAGGGTTTGGGACCAGGATACTGGAAGAGTTGCGTCTCCACTTGTTCGCCCGGATGGGTATTGCACCAAGTGTTGTAGAAATAGCGCACGAGGGATGTGCCGTGGTGGGTGGTAATGAAATTGATGACCACTTCCGGAAGATGGCTCTTGCGGGCTATTTTCTCTCCTTCGGTGACGTGCGAGATGACTACTTGCGCCGCGTCGCGTGGATCCATCTTGAGCAGAGGATTATCCGTACCCGTCTGGTTCTCCACGAAATAGAGCGGATCTGCCATCTTACCTATATCATGGTAAAGCGCGCCCGTACGCACGAGGAGTGCATTCGCTCCGATGGTCTTGGCGGCTTCGGCAGCGAGATTAGAGACTTGCATGGAGTGTTGGAACGTACCAGGCGCCCGTTCGGCGAGCAGGTGCAGCAGGTCGGAGTTGATGTCCGCCAGTTCGACCAGTGTGATAGACGAGATGAAGCGGAACATCTTCTCAAACATATAGATCAAGCCGTAACAACCGACCGTGAGGAGTGCGCAGATGAAGAAATAGAGGTACATCCAAGCATCGATGGACGACCAAGCGCCTGTCTGGGCAAAGGTGATGGCGGTATAGGCTACTATCTGCGTGATGAAGATCCATCCTGCCGTCTGTACGAGTTGTGCGCGGCGCGTCATGTCGTTGAGCGACGAGACAGCAACCATACCTACTGCAACTTGGATGAAGAAGAACTCCACCGGTGCGGGCACGACTACCGAGACGATGAGTACGGTAGCTATATGCAGGAAGAGAGCCGTTCGGGAATCGAAGAAGACGCGCGTCAGGATCGGTACCCACGCAAAAGGAATAAGATAGACCGTGAGGTTGAACCGCAAAGCAAGGCAGGACAACGCGATGACAATGAACATCTGCAGGCAGAAGAAGATCACCGTGGAAGTACTGCGCAGGTAATTGACGCGGAAGACATACAGATAGATAACGAACAAGCAGAGGAATAACGTCACGAGCAAAGTCTGCCCGAAGATAGAGAGCGTGCGCTGACGATGTCCGAGCGATTCGCTTTCGTACGCGCGGCGCAAGGATTGCAGGATCTGATAATCCCGCTCGGACACGATTTGACCTTTGTCGATGATCTTTTCTCCTTTCTGAACCAAGCCCTGCGTCGGCGAGAGGGATGCGAGCAGTTTCTCCCGCATCGAGTTGGTGAGGGCGGTGTCGCGTACGAGGTTATGCGCGCAGTCGTAGCCGTAGTGCTCAAACGCTGATTTTGGGGTATAGACATCCGAGATCGGATAGGTCTTGTTCGTTCTGGATGTTGCGACCGCTATACGCGCGAAGCCTTCGGCTTCCAGCCAATCCATTTCCTGCAAGGAGATCACCAATACCTGGCGTTGCTTGTCGCGGATGTACTTATAGCATGGCGTGAAGGATGACAGCAACTGCTTCTGTTCGCGCGCCAACTGGTCGTCCGTTTTGTAGATCGGGAAATCAAAATCCGCTGTAAGCGTAGCATAGCCCCAGGGTTTGCCTACTTCGAAATGATAGCGAAACGCATTGTTATACCGCGGGAAAATCAGTACAATAACTGCTGCCAGGATCACAAAAACACCAAGACGGGAAATCGTTCTCGCCAGTTTGGTATCCCAGATAGATGTTTGTTGAGCGAAGATCTTTTTCATTATCTTTTCTGTTTAAAAAATTCTTGTATGAGTGTGCGGCATTCGTCCGCAAGGACTCCTGCCGTGACGGTTGCTTTGGGATGGAAGGCGCGCGGGGCATAAGTAGCATAGCCGCGTTTGGGGTCGGGTGCGCCATAGACGATGCGGCTTATCTGCGCCCAGCCGATGGCGCCGGCGCACATAGCGCAAGGTTCGACCGTGACGTATAGCGTCGCGTCAGGCAGATACTTGCCGCCGAGGGTCTGCGCCGCGGCTGTGATAGCTTGTATCTCGGCATGTGCCGTGACGTCGGAGAGGGTCTCGGTGAGATTATGTCCGCGACCGATTACCTGGTTTTGTGAGACGATGACACAGCCGATGGGGATCTCGTTGGCCTTTAGCGCATTTCGCGCTTCATTAATAGCTAAAGCCATGAAGCGCTCATCCGCACTATTTACGATTTGGTCATTTACCTTTTTGTCATTTATTTGTTCATTTGAACATTTAGCCATTTGACAGAAGCGCGCGAGTTCTTCGGGATGGGACTCGAAGTGGTTGCCAATGACGACGATGTCTGCGCCGGCATCGTAGGCAGCGTTCATTGCTTCGGGAGTACGGATTCCGCCTCCAACGATAAGAGTGACGGAAGTCTTGGCGCGTACGGCACGGATGATGTCCTGCGAGACAGAATGGACAGCTCCCGAACCGGCTTCGAGATAGATGGCTTTTTTACCCATTAATTCAGCAGCTATACAGGTGTCCACAATCGTTTTTATGTCATCTGCCGGGAGTGGTTTTGTGCCCGTGACACGCATGGTTGAGGTCTCTATTCCGCCGTCTATAAGGATGTAGGCCGTTGGGACGAAATCCATGTGGGATTCGTGGATTGTACGTGCAGACCTAATCTGCTGACCTACAAGATATTCAGGGTTATTTCCGGACAATAAAGAGAGAAATAAAATAACATCCGCTTCCGGGGTAAATTGTGACGAATTTCCAGGAAAAAGGACGATGGGAATTGAAGATTGAAGATTGGAGATTGAAGATTTTAGATTTTTGACAAAAGCAGTAGTGTCTCCACCGGTAGAACCACCGACGAAGATGTAGTCGGGATGCGCCTCAGCGGTAAAGGAGAGGGCATCGAGGTTCGCTTTCTCGGGATCCAATAAAAGGGCAAGCCCTTTTCTATTTACCATTTGGTCATTTACCATTTAGTCATTTATTTGGTCATTTGATCATTTGGACATTGGTCATTTCCATTCGAAAGATTCGACCATGCGGATGATGTCCTTTCTCAAATATTCATAAACAGGAGCGAGTGAGTCGGCGTTCGGCGGGCAGTTACAATAGACCGATGCACGGAAGAAATGACGCGTGGAATCGGTCACAAAGAACTGACAAGACGAAGCGGTATTGCCTTCGAGGTCGAAGAGCACGCCATAGACTTTCGCTTCCGGGTGCGTATAATCACTCTCAGGAATCGATGTCGCAAACGACGCATTCCGATAGACGAACTCCAACGCGTCGTTGGTGAGTTCGCGGAGGTTGTTACGCACAGGTTTATAGGAACAATGCACCGTTGCGTCGAGCGCAGGATAGAAGAGATCCACCCAGTAGGGTTCTTCGGCACGCGGTTGCACGACGGCATTGCGGGAGAGGGCAAAGGAATAGGGGTATGTTGATAATTGAAAATTGAAAATTGAAAATTGATAGTTTTCAAATTTTATGTAGGAAGTATCCGGCACAGCAATACGGTAATAGCCGTAGGGCTTGGGAGTGTTGTTCCTTGTGCACGAAACGAAAAGCAACAACAATCCTCCGATGAAGATTGAAGATTGAAGATTGAAGATTGAAGATTTTCTTTGCCTATTTCTTTGCCAAAAGTCCATTTTACTCCAAATTACGGTACAAAGGTACTATTTTAAATTGAAAATTGAAAATTGAAAATTGAAAATTTGCTTTAAATGGGGGCAAAAGTGCACTTTTTTTGAAATAAAGTACGCGCGCGCTTGCATATATAAAAAAAAAGTTGTATATTTGCACCCGATTATGCGAAATAGAGGGGTTATAGGTTACGGGTTACGGGTTACGGGTTATAGGTTACGGGGAAGAGAAATTAAGAATTAAAAATTAAAAACATGATAGAGAACAAGAACAACTACTGTGTGATTATGGCGGGCGGAATAGGAAGCCGCTTCTGGCCGTTCAGCAGAGAGAGCAAGCCGAAGCAGTTTTTGGACTTCTTCGGTACGGGCAAGAGTTTATTGCAGATGACAGTGGATCGTTTTCGTCCGATTGTGCCGATCGAGCATGTGTTCATCGTGACAAATGTTTTATACAAACAGACTATTTTGGAGCAAGTGCCGGACTTGAAGGAAGAGCAGATTTTGTGCGAACCGGCAAGACGGAATACGGCGCCATGTATCGCGTACGCGACCGCGCATATCCGTGCGCTATGTTTGCAACAAGCTTACGGCTGGACGAAAGACGAGTGCAAGCAGTTGGAAGGCTACACGAAGGAAGGCAGCATGAAGGGAAACAAGAGCCTTCCGAAGTTCCATGACATCGATTGGTCGAAACCGGAGATGCAGGCAAATATTGTGGTAGCGGCGAGCGATCATTTGATTTTGGAAGAAGAGAAGTTCCGGCAGACGATCTTGAAAGCGTTTGATTTCGTAAGCAAGAACAAGGCGATTGCTACATTAGGAATGAACCCGACGCGTCCGGAGACGGGGTACGGCTACATTCAATATTTGAAGGAAGACGGGTTACAGGTTACGGGTGACGGGATTTATCCGGTGAAGACATTTACGGAGAAGCCGAATCTGGAAATGGCGAAGGTATTTCTGGAGAGCGGCGATTTCCTGTGGAACTCGGGTATCTTCATCTGGAACTTACAGACGATCAGCGAGGCATTCCGGTATCTGTTGCCGGAAGTAGCAGACCGATTCCGTGAGGGCGAATTGCTAATGGGTACGGAGCGCGAGGAGAAATTTATCGAAGAGATCTTCCCGAAATGCCCAAACATATCCATCGACTACGGTATCATGGAGAAAGCGGACAATGTGTTCGTGTTGCCGTCGAGTTTCGGCTGGAGCGATTTAGGTACGTGGGGCAGTTTGTATGAGTTGAGCGAGAAAGACAAGACGCAGAACGTGAGTCTGCACAGCGATGCGCTATTCTACGAGGCAACGGGCAATGTAGTGACGTTGGAGAAGGGCAAACTGGCGGTAGTGCAAGGCGTGAACGATATGATCATTGCGGAGCAAGGCAATGTGCTGCTGGTATGCAAGAAGGCGGAGGAGCAGCGGATCAAACAGTTCGTGGCAGACGCGACGAGCAAATTTGAAGGGAAGTTTAGTTGATTAAAAATTAAAAGTTAATTATACTTAATAATAAATCAAACATCATGAGTTATCTGAATTTTGACAAGACAGTGCTTGTTAATCTGGAGCGGTCGCTCCAGAAAGAGATGATTCGGACGAACCGTGCAGGCGTGTACAACTCCACGACTTTGGTGGACTGCAACACGCGCAAGTACCACGGCCAGTTGGTGATGCCGTTACCGCACCTGAGCGATGACAACTACGTGCTGCTCAGTTCGCTAGACGAGACGGTGATCCAACACGGTGCGGAGTTCAACTTGGGCTTGCACGAGTACGGTTACAATCATTTCAGTCCGAACGGACACAAGTACATCCGCGAGTTTGACTGTGAGTTGATCTCGAAGACGACGTACCGCGTAGGTGCGATGGTATTGCAGAAAGAGCGTATGCTGGTTAGCTTTGAGCCGCGCGTACTGATCCGCTACACCCTTTTGGAGAGCGGCAGTCCGACGACGTTGCGTTTCCGTCCGTTCCTGGCATTCCGTAGTGTGAACGAGCTGACGCACGAGAACCCGCTTGCCAGCGCCAACATGGACGAGTGCGAGAACGGACGTTACAACCGTATGTACCCGGGTTTCCCGAACCTGTACATGCAGTTCAGCAAGGCCTGCGAGTATCATCACGACCCGCAGTGGTACAAAGACATCACGTACCGCAAGGAGCGTGACCGCGGCTATGCCTGCCAGGAAGACCTGCTGGTTCCGGGTTATTTCGAGTTACCGATGAAGAAAGGCGAGAGCATCATCTTCGCAGCCGGTGTAACCGAATGCAACACGGCGCAGTTGAAAGCCGTATGGAAGAAAGAGCTGGAGCGCCGCAACAGACGCGAGGACATGTTCTCCACGCTCAAGAACAGCGCAAGTCAGTTCTACAAACGCGAAGGAGACAAGTGTTATCTGCTCGCCGGTTTCCCGTGGTTCCACGCGGATGCCCGCGCGACGTTCTTCTCGGTAGCCAGCTGTACGCTGGACATCGACCGTCCGGAGTACTGGAAAGCAATCGTGGACGACACCGCAATCCGTGAGATCCTCAATTTCATGAACGGTCGCGGCAACGAGAACAAGATGACCGGCATGGACGAACCGGACGTACTGTTGTGGTTCATCCGTGCGGCACAGAAATATGCACACAAATACACCGTCCGTGAGGCAGCCGAGCTGTACGGTCAGTTGTGTCTGGACATCATCACCTGGTACCGCAAGCAGAATCATCCGCGCGCCAAACTGCATCAGAACGGTCTGCTGTGGGTAGATGGCACACAACGTCCTGCGACGTGGATGAACGCCACGGAGAACGGTTGGCCGATCGTCCCGCGTACCGGATACATCGTTGAGGTCAACGCCTTGTGGTACAATGCCATGCGTTTCACGGCAGAGATGCTGCGCGAGATGGGCAAAGAGACGAGTGCCGACCTCATGGAATACCAGGCAGAGATCACCAAAGACGCGTTCGTCAAGACGTTCTGGAACGGTCTTTACCTCAACGACTACGTCATCGACAACTACCAGAACCGCGAAGTTCGTCCGAACATGATTTGGGCTGTCGGTCTGCCGTACAGTCCGCTGGACCGCAAGCAGCAAAAAGCCGTTGTGGACATCTGTACGAAAGAGTTGCTGACGCCGAAGGGTCTGCGCAGTCTGAGTCCGAAGAGCGGTCTGTACCACCCGGACTACGACATGAACGCCATGAACCGCGAGCGTGCGTTGTTCAACGGTATCGTATGGCCGTCAACCATCACCGCTTACTCGCGCGCGTACATGAACGTATATAAGTACAGCGGTACCAGCTTCATGGAGCGTCTGCTCGTGGGCTTCGAGGCCGAGATGGACGAACTGACCATCGGTACGCTCAACGAGTTCTACGACGCCAACCCGCCGTACAAAGGCCGTGGCGGCATGAGTAGCGCACCGAGCGTTGCTGCTGTCATCAGCTTGTTAGATACATTAAAGAAATATGAACGTGAGCAGAAAGAGGCTCAAGAAAAGGAGGCACAACAATGAAAGCGTTAATGTTCGGTTGGGAGTTTCCTCCCCATATCTTAGGCGGTTTGGGTACAGCCAGTTACGGTCTGACCCGCGGCATGAGTGAGCAACCAGACATGGAGATCACGTTCGTCATCCCAAAACCCTGGGGCGACGAGGATCAGTCTTTCCTCCGTATCATCGGCGCGAACAGTGTGCCTATCGTATGGAAGGATGCGGATTATAACTACGTCAAGTCACGTATGGAAGGCAAGATGAGCCCTGAGGAGTTCTACCATTTCCGCGACGGTATCCGGTATGACTACCGCCGTATCGGTACGGACGACTTAGGTTGCGTCGGTTTCTCCGGGCGTTATCCCGATAACCTCATCGAGGAGATCGGTAACTACGAGGCGGTAGCAAGTGTGCTGGCTCACAGTCTGGATTTCGATATCATCCACAGCCACGATTGGCTCACCTACCCTGCCGGCGTGTTCGCGAAGAAGATCAGCGGCAAACCGCTCGTTATCCACGTACACGCAACCGACTTCGACCGTAGCCGCGGTAAGGTCAATCCGACCGTATATGCAATCGAGAAACGCGGTATGGACGAAGCGGATCATATCATGTGCGTAAGTAACCTCACGCGTAACACAGTCATCGAGAAATACGGTCAGGACCCGCGCAAGGTCAGCACGGTACACAACGCCGTTGAGCCGCTCGCACATCCGGAAGAGTTCACCAAGCCTGAGCGCAAGGACAGACTCGTCACGTTCCTCGGCCGTATCACCATGCAGAAGGGACCGGAGTACTTCGTCGAGGCTGCCGCACGCGTGCTCTCGAAGACAGACGGCGTACGCTTCGTCATGGCCGGTTCGGGCGACAAGATGGCGGAGATGATCGACCTCGTTGCCAAACGCGGTATCGCCGACAAGTTCCACTTCCCGGGCTTCATGCGCGGCAAGCAGGTACAGGAGATGCTCGCTATGAGTGACGTCTATATCATGCCGTCCGTGAGCGAACCGTTCGGTATTTCGCCGCTGGAGGCTATGCAGGTCGGCTGCCCGTCCATCATCAGTCATCAGTCCGGTTGCGCAGAGATCCTGCAGCACGCCATCAAGACCGACTACTGGGACATCGATGCGATGGCAGACGCTATCTATGCTATCGTCAAGTATCCGGCTATGTACAAGAGCCTGCACGAACTCGGTATCGCTGAGGTCAACAACATCAAGTGGTCCGACGCAGGTCTGAAGGTAAGACGGATATACGACGGTGTGATTAATCACACCTTGTAATTGAAAATTGAAAATTGAAAATTTAATAGCTTTATGAAAAATATATGTTTATGCTTCCAGATGCATAGCCCGTATCGTCTGAAGCGCTATCGTTTCTTTGAAATCGGCCATGACCACTACTACTACGATGACATGGCTACCGAAGAGCACGTTAATTGGCTCGTACAGACCTCCTATCTGCCCCTTTGCCAGACCATCCGCGACATGATCAACCTCAGCAAGGGTAAGTTCCACTGCGCCATCAGCGTCAGCGGTACCATGATCGAGATGTTCGAGCAGTTCAACCCCGAGATGATCGACATCCTCAAAGAACTGGCTGCCAGCAAATGTGTTGAGTTCCTCGCAACGCCGTACAGCTACTCGCTGGCTTCCGAGTACAACGAGAGCGAGATGAAAGACCAGTTCAAGAAACAAGGCGAACTGCTGGAGAACATCTTCGGTGTCAAAGCACAGACCGTATGGAACACCGAGCTCCTCTACACCGACGAGACCGCTTACCAACTCAACAAACTGGGTTACAAAGTGTTCCTCTCCGAGGGTGCCAAGCATATCATCAGTTGGAAGAGCCCGAACCGCGTCTTCCAGGCTGCCAGCGCTCCGAAGATGAAAGTGCTGCTGCGTAACACCAACCTCAGCGACGAACTGAGCTTCCATTTCTCCGATCCGGGATGGCCTAACTTCCCTATTGACGCAGAGAAATACGCAGACCAGCTCAAAGCCCTGCCGGAAGGTGAAGACATCATCAATATTTGGGTCGGAGCAGAGACCTTCGGCGTACGTCAGAATGCAGGAACCGGTATCTTCGATTTCCTCAAAGCGCTGCCGTACTTCGCTCTCGAGCGCGAGATGGGCTTCATGACACCTGCCGAGGCTGCCAAGAAACTGACCGCCAACGATGTCCTCTCCAGCCCGTATCCTCTCACATGGAGCGGCGAAGCGAAAGACCTCAGCATCTACGCAGGTAACGACCTCCAGCAAGAGGCTATCCATAAACTGTTTGCCGTAGCTGAGCGCGTACATCTGTGCCAGGACAAGGCGCTGAAGACCAATTGGCTCCGACTCCAGGATGTCAACTATCTGCACTACATGAATCATATCGACCAGGGCGAGACGCAGTACGAATCGGCTTACGACGCGTTCATCAACTACATGAACGTCCTGTCCGACTTCCTGCAGACCGTGGAGGAGCAGTACCCGACCACCATCGAGAACGAGGAGTTGAACGAACTGCTCAAGACCATCCGTAACCAGGAAGAGGAGATTCAAGCGCTCAACGAGAAACTCAAAAAAGCGAAAAAATAAATCTCCAATTTGGAATTTAAACGTAGTTTAATAGTATTAGTGCTGTTGGCAGCGACCCTTGTGGCCGCTGCCAAACCGCCGCGTGTCCGTACGGCTATCAAGACTTGGCAAATGCCCGGATTGAGTGCCGTAGCGGATACCGTCGCGTTCACCGATACCACCATGCTCAATTATTACGACCAAGACATACAACTGCGTTATTCCCTCTCCAACACCACCAACGGTAACGTGCTCGTCTCGCCGCTGCAGTCACGCGTCGTCCAGCACCGTACGCTCACCATCGACGACCCCTTTGCCTGGAGCATGACCCCGTATGTCGTCACGCCCCAGCAGCAGCGTTACTTCAACACCACCACACCCTACTCCTCCATTGCCTACAAGAAAGGCTTCACCACCGGACACGAAGAGAACGACCTTAGTTTTCTCTTCACCGGCAACATCGGCAAAGAACTCAACCTCGGCATCGACATGGAGTACCTCAACTCCGTCGGGCACTACACCAACACCGCCGGCAAACTGTTTCGCGGCTCCGTTTGGGGCAGCTACACCGGCGCACATTACTCCATGCACGCCGCCTTCGGTTGGAGCCGACTCAGCTCCTTCGACAACGGCGGACTCAAAGACACGGCTGACCTGCATAGCAAGATGGCAGCCGAAGACCTTCCTTCGCGACTCGACGCCATGGCGGGCTACCGCTACCTCAGCGGCTACCTCCATAACCAGTACGCCATCACCAAAGAGCGCGAGTACATAGACACCATCGAGGTCATCGAAGACGGACAACGCGTCAAACGGGACACCGTCAAAGTGGAATACATACCCCTTATCACGTTCTCGCACGTCTTCGAGACCAATAACTCCAACAGACGATACATCGAAAAAACAGCCGATCAGGGCTTCTACGATAATATCTACTGCGACAGCCTCCGGACCAACGACACCACCGATGTCCTCACGATCCGGAACACAATCGCCGTCACGTTCTGCGAAGCGTACAACCGCGCCCTCAAGTTCGGTATAACCGCCTTCGCCATGAACGAGTGCCAGCGGTTCTTGAACGACTCCGTTCCCTACGACAGCATATACGACTACCGATGGAAGAACAACACCTTCGTCGGCGGCTCCATTCATAAGCATAGCGGCAAGTACATCCTGTACACCGTCGAAGGCCAAGTGTGCGTGCTCGGTTATAAGCTCGGCGAGTTCGATGTGCACGGCAAGATTGACACCAAGTTCAACGCAGGCAAATACCCCCTTGCCATCAGCGCACGCGCCTACGCCAAGAGCATCAAACCCAGCCCCTACCTCAACCACTACCACTCGAACCATGTTCGATGGGACAATGACTTCGCGTTCACATACCGCTTCCTCGGAGGCGCTACCGTCGCGTACCCCACCAAATGGGTCAAACCCAGCATCGATTTCAGCTTCGAGAACATCACAAAGCCCATCTATGTCTCTGCGGCAGATTGGAGTCCCAAGCAGTTCATGGGGAACGTGCAGATCATCACCGGTGAGGTTGGACTCGACCTCACCACTCCCTGGGTCAACCTCGAGAACAAAGCCGTCATACAGCATACCACCAACGATGTCGTAATGCCTGTGCCGCTGCTCATCCTGCAACACCGGCTCTACTACCACGGCTGCTGGTTCCGGCATGCGATGGACGCACAGATAGGCGTGGACCTGCGTTATTTCACGAAATACCACGCGCCCATCCTCTGCCCTGCTACCGGCATGTTCGCTACGCAGCAAGAGGCTACTATCGGCAACTACCCCTGGATGACCGCGTACGCCAGTTTCTACGTACGCTCCATCCGACTCAGGTTCTTCGCGCATTACCAGCACTTTAACTACTGGTTCATGGGCGACAATATAGGATACATGGCCATGCCCGGATACCCCACCAACAGAGATATCTTTAGGGCTGGACTCGCATGGCATTTTTATAATTAACACACATTTTTGTGTGAAAGTGTGATTTGTGTGAATCATAAATTTGAAACTTGAAATTTGAAATCATAAATCATAAATATGATCGTAACACTGAATTTGAATCGAATCATCGTGTACGCCCAAGAGGAGGCGGAGCGACTGCAAAGCGGCAGAGTGGACACCACTCATTTCATGCTCGCTTTGCTACGGCTCGTCGAGTGCTCGGCGTATGACCTGCTACTCAAAGCGAAATTCCGACCCGAGGAAGCGAAAGCCTACTTCGAGCAATACATCATCAACACCACCGACGGTATTGGTTCGTCGCGCGAGCGTACCGCTAACGCCGACAGCGTGCTGCGTATAGCCGAAGGCATCAGCCGCGAGTACAAGGCCGAAGCCGTCACCACTACACACCTCCTCCTCGCCATCATGCGGGAAGCACTCAACCCCGTCGCCGAGTACATGGAGGATACGTGGGACATCAGCTATGAGCGCCTGGTCGAACTGTACGGCCAACCGCACTACACCGCCGAACCGCCCACCAATGCCAATAACAGCATGGACGACGTCAACGACCAACCCTGGCAAGCGGAGAAACCGCAATCCTCCAACACGAAGAAGAATGCGACCAAAGCACTCGATAAATACGGACGTGACCTCACCAAACTGGCCATCGAAGGCAGACTCGACCCCGTTGTCGGACGCGAACAGGAAATCGAACGGGTCGTGCAGATCCTTTCACGACGCAAGAAGAACAACCCGATCCTCATCGGTGAACCCGGTGTCGGCAAGTCCGCTATCGTCGAAGGCTTGGCACTCCGGATTGCGAGCAACAATACCGAAGCACTCGTCGGCAAACGTATCATCACGCTCGACGTAGCGGCGATGGTCGCAGGCACTACCTACAGGGGACAGTTTGAAGAACGAATGAAGAACATCATCACCGAACTGCGCGAACACCCCGAGGTCATCCTCTTCATCGATGAGATACATACCATCATCGGAGCCGGAAACGCCTCCGGTTCACTCGATGCCGCGAACATTCTCAAGCCCGCACTCGCACGCGGAGAAGTACAATGCATCGGCGCTACCACTACCGCCGAATACGCCAAGTCCATCGAGAAAGACGGCGCACTCGAACGGCGCTTCCAGAAAGTGATCGTCAGACCCACCACGGGAGACGAGACCTTCAACATCCTCACGCGTCTGAGCGAGCACTACGCGCATTACCATAATGTCATCTACACGCGCGAGGTACTCAAAGCCTGCGTCGGACTCAGCGAACGCTACCTCACCGACCGCGCTTTCCCCGACAAAGCCATCGACGTCATGGACGAAGTAGGCGCACGCAGCCACGCGCAACAGCACAGCGAGCAACCGCAGGCCTACACCATCACGACCGAAGATGTGGCAGGCGTCGTCAGCATGATGTCCGGTGTACCCGTGCAACGCGTCGCTACAGCCGAGAACGAAAGACTCAGAACCATGGCGGACGTGCTGCGCAGACGCATCATCGGACAAGACAAAGCCGTCGATACCGTCGTCAAAGCGATCCAACGCAGCCGACTCGGACTGCGCGATCCCAAACGACCCATCGGAACCTTCTTCTTCCTCGGACAGACAGGCGTCGGCAAGACCTATCTCGCACAATGCCTCGCCGAAGAGATGTTCGGCTCCAAAGATGCCATGATACGGTTCGATATGTCTGAGTACATGGAGAAACATACCGTCAGCCTCCTCGTCGGCGCACCTCCGGGATACGTCGCACACGAAGACGGCGGCAAACTGACAGAAGCCGTGCGACGCAAACCCTACTCCATCGTCCTCTTCGACGAAATAGAAAAAGCGCATCCGGATATCTTCAATATCCTGCTCCAGGTGCTTGACGAAGGACGACTCACCGACCGACAAGGACACATCGTGGACTTCCGCAACACCATCATCGTCCTCACCAGCAACGTCGGCACACGCCAGCTCCAGGAGTTCGGCTCCGGCATCGGCTTCACGGCTTCCGAGATGAGCCAAAAAGAGACCAACAAGATGCTGCTCAAAGCACTACAGAAACAGTTCCCGCCGGAGTTCGTCAACCGTATCGACAACGTCGTTACCTTCGAACCCCTCAGCCGCGACACCATCGGACAGATCGTGCGCGTCGAGATCAACCTCTTGCAGCAACGGCTCAAAACACAAGGACACCAACTCAGCGTCACACCCGAGGTCATCGGACAACTCGTCGAGAAAAGCTTCGACACCAAGAACGGCGCGCGGCCTGTCAAAAGAGCCGTGCAGACCTACCTCGAGGATCCCCTCACGGACATCCTCCTGCGTAAACCCAACCAGAAACGTATAACAATTAAAAATATAAAACTTACAGTATGACAGTAGAAATTACAGACGCTAACATCAAGGATGCGATTGCGTCAGGAAAACCTTTAGTCGTGGACTTCTGGGCTGCTTGGTGCGGACCCTGCAAAATGATGCTCCCGATCCTCGAAGACCTCTCTAACGAGTATGACGGACGTGTCATAGTTGGTAAACTCAATGTCGATGACAACCCCGACACCTGCGAACAGTATGGCATCATGAATATCCCTACCATGCTCTTCTTCCAGAACGGAGAACTCGTCAACAGACACGTCGGAGCTTGCAGAAGACAAGACCTCGCACAGCTTTTTGAGGCTATTTTGTAAAAAAAGTACATAAAAGTACGATTTTATTTGCATATTCCAAAAAAAAGCAGTACCTTTGCACGCTTTTTGTGTCGAAAGCGGAACGCTTGAGAAAAAAGGCCACATTGGGCTTTTTGCGTGCCCTGCATAGTTCAGGGTCCCCGATGTAACTCGTAGAGTTGCAGTGGGGAAAGCGTAGCACAACACGTAGCGCTATACGAGTACGTTGTACGAAGTCGCGCGAGTGTTAGTGCAAGCGCAGGTCCGGTAGCTCAGCTGGATAGAGCAACAGCCTTCTAAGCTGTGGGTCTCGGGTTCGAATCCCGACCGGATCACTCTCAACATAGTTGAGAATTGACGAATGGACGATTGACGAGTGGACGATTGATTGTTTGATTGAATTAAATTGTACAATTGACTAAATCGTCAAATAAATCGTAAATCGTAAATCGTAAAATCGTAAATGACAAATTTATAATGCGTCAATTAAAAATTACAAAATCAATCACTAACCGTGAGTCGGCTTCACTCGACAAGTATCTCCAGGAGATCGGTCGAGAGGATTTGATTTCGGTCGAGGAAGAAGTGGAACTCGCCGGACGTATCCGGAATGGAGACCGCGCCGCACTCGAGAAACTGACCAGAAGTAATCTACGCTTTGTAGTTTCTGTCGCCAAACAGTACCAAAACCAGGGACTCAGCCTCCCCGATCTGATCAACGAAGGTAACCTGGGATTGATCAAAGCAGCAGAAAAATTCGATGAGACACGTGGTTTTAAGTTTATCTCGTATGCCGTGTGGTGGATCCGACAGTCCATCCTTCAAGCACTCGCTGAGCAAAGCCGTATCGTACGACTGCCGCTCAACCAAGTAGGCTCCATGAACAAAATCAACAAAGCCTACCAGCGGTTCGAGCAAGAGTACGAACGCAAACCCAGCGCAGAAGAACTCGCCGACATGCTCGACATACCGGTGGAAAAGATTGCGGAAACACTCAAAATGTCAGGAAGACACGTCAGCGTGGACGCGCCTTTCGTAGAAGGAGAAGACAACAGCCTCATCGATGTGATGGTGAACGAAGATTCGCCTAACGCAGATAGAGGACTCATCAACGAATCGCTCTCTACAGAAATCAGCCGCGCACTCGCTACGCTCACGCCACGTGAAGCAGACATCCTGCGCAAATTCTTCGGCATCGGAACGCCCGAGAAAACACTCGAAGAAATAGGCGACGAACTGCACCTCACCAGAGAACGTGTTCGACAAATCAAAGAGAAAGCCATCCGCAAACTCAACACCGGACAACGCAGCCACATCCTGCAAACCTATCTCGGTTAACAAGCAACGCCTCCCAAAAGGAGGCGTTTTTCTATCAATCTTCATTCTTCAATCTTCAATCTTCATTCTTCAATCTTCATTCTTCAATCAAAAAGCGTCGGCTGATCCCGCTCTATCTTTTTCAGTATAGCCCGCATCAGCGTCTCGCGGATCAGGCGGCTTCGGTTCTGAACCCCGTATTTGTCGCAGAAACGATTCAACGCCCGCATCTCGCTGTCGTTTAGCAATATACTCACTCTATTTTCCCGTGCTTCCTTCACCCGTAACCTGTAACCTGTAACCCCTAAAAGTACAACGCCAACTTAAAGCCGGGTGTCACGAAATAACGCCCCACCCGATGCACATACACCGTTTCCTCAATCGTTTCCTCCACATCCACTTTCGCCTGCTGGAACTGCGTGTAGAACACCACGGACAACGCCGTACGACTGTTCAACTGACAGCGGTAACCCAAGTCCAGACCCGCGTACAGACCGCCGACATACTGCTTACTCAACGCAACCCCATAACCCAAAGCCACGCCGAGCACCGGCGCATGACGACTCTCCGTAAACGGCACACGTAACGCCGCCTGAATCGGCAGGAAACTGTATTTAGCGCTCCCGAGAAATAATCCGTGATAACCCAAACCGCCGCCGATGAACAGATGCCGGTCGCCTATATGATGACTACCTACCAGCAAGTCCGCGCTGAATCCGCCGCCCGTGCCTACACCCGGACATACCGCAGCACCACCCGCCAACTCCAGCAAGATCGATGCCTTCTTCGTCCCTTCCTCTCCGCGGTCACGCATCGCCGCCTCACTCTCCGGTAACCTCTCACCTGTAACCTCTAACCTCTCATCCGTTTCTATCGCCTCCACCTCCGACCGCGGGTACTGATAACGTGTACCTTCCGCATCGCGGATTATCACCACTTCCTCGTTCGAAAACAAGATCTCACCACGCACGCGCGCACCTGTACGTAATAATATAGTTTCCGCACGCGCGCACACGAGACTCAGGCAGATCAACACCCATATGGTAAGCGCTTTTTTCATTTCGGCTACAAAGATACAACAAATATTTGAAATATACAAGGATTTAACACTAAAAATTAAATTCATTTATATTTTTAGTGGGAAAGACTTGTTATTTGCACAACTGTGCAACTGTAGCTTCGAGGTGGGATTGCTTGCAATGTCGGTGCCCTCGAAGATACTACAAATATTTTTTTGATTTATGCAAACTCAAAATCAATTTGTCCGCGATTTTCATCCACTTTGATCACTTTTACCGTCACGGCATCCCCTAAACGGTATCGGTCGATATCCCCTATCTTCGATATATGAATCAATCCCTCGCACCGACTCGCGTCCAGTTGCACGAACAGCCCGAAGTCCATCACGCCCGATATATAACCGGTCAGCACCTCGCCCACATGATCGCTCATCCACATCGCCTGATATTGTTTGACCGAATCGCGTTCCGCCTGCGCCGCCGCCTGCTCACATGCCGAACAATGCTCGCACATCAGCTCCATCTCCTCACGCGTCATCGTCTCTTTCTTGCCCGTCAGAATGTATTTCTCCACCAGCCGATGCACCATCAGATCCGGATAACGCCGTATCGGGGACGTGAAATGCGTGTAATGACTGAACGCCAAGCCGTAGTGACCGATGTTATACGTCGAATAGACCGCTTTCGCCTGCGCACGAATCGTCAGCATCTCGATCGCCCGTCGCAGCCCCTCGCTCGACGTACTTGCATACCGCGACCCTCTCGCCTTTCGCCCTTCGCCCTTCGCCTTTCTCTTGAACGCCTCTACCTCCGCCAACTTGTCCGCATCCGGCAGGTCATGCACACGATAGACGAACGGACGACCCGAACCAACCGCTTTCGCCACCGTCTTGTTCGCCAGTAGCATGAACTCCTCGATCAGATGATGCGCCGCCGTCGGACGCTCCACGTATATATCCGTCGGACGACCGTCTGCACCTAACGCAAACCGCAACTCGTCCTGCTCGATCATCAGCGCCCCGTTCGCTATCCGCTCCGCCCGCAGCTTCTCCGCCAACCCGTTCAACACCCCTATCGCTTCTGATAGACTTTCACCACTAATCAGGTCTGTATTCTGTACTCTGTCAGTGCAACGGTCTGTACTCTCGATTATTTTCTGTGCCTGAACATAATCGAGCCTCGCATCCGACCGGATGACTGTCCGGCAGATCTTGTATTTGAGCACATGCGCCTCCGCGTCCATCGTGAACACCACCGACATACACAGTTTCTCCTCGCCCGGACGCAACGAACAATTGTCGTTGCACAGCTCCTCCGGCAGCATCGGCTCCACCCGATCCACCAAGTACACCGACGTACCGCGACGATACGCCTCCTCATCCACCTCCGTCCCCGGACGCACATAAAAACTCACATCCGCTATATGCACGCCGATCTGATAACTCTCGACTCCCGACTCTTGACTCTCGACTCTCTCAAACGATATCGCATCATCAAAGTCCTTCGCATCCGCCGGATCGATCGTAAAAGTCAGCACTTCACGCATGTCCCTGCGACGGAGTATCTCCGCACTTTCTATCATACTTTGCCACATTAAGTTACTATTTTTAATAAATTTGAGTGCAAAATTACAAAAATTCTTGCATATTTGCAAAAAAAGTTGTAACTTTGCACGCTTTTTAGGTATTTTAATCTCGAAATCTCAGCGTACCTACGCCACGAGGTCTCGGAAAACAAGAAAAATAATAAAAAATATATACGATTATGAAAGTAAAAGTAAGTCAAACCAATCAGCAGAATTTTACGGAGTGCAATATCCATGCTACTCTCCCTGCTGAATTGAGCAAACTCCAGGAAATTGCTTACAACATGTGGTGGAGTTGGAATGGCGATGCAAAGGACTTGTTCCGTTACATCGACCTCGATGCTTGGCATCGCGCTGGCTCCAACCCTGTCTTGTTGCTCAACACCATCAGTTATGACCGTATGGTGGAGCTTACCAAGGACAAGAAGTTCATCAACGCACTTAATCGCGTCTATGATGATTTCCGCACCTATATGGACGAACCCAAGGACAAGAAAAAACCGACCATCGCTTATTTCTCGATGGAGTACGGTCTGTCGCATGTCCTGAAAATCTACTCCGGTGGTCTCGGTATCCTCGCCGGCGACTATATCAAAGAGGCTTCTGACTGCAACATCGATATGACCGCTATCGGTTTCCTCTATCGCTACGGCTATTTCACACAGACTCTCTCTCCGGAAGGACAACAGATCGCTAACTACGAGGCACAGAACTTCGCCAACCTCCCCATCACCCAGGTGAAGGAGAAAGACGGTTCCAACATGATCATCGAGGTACCTTACCCCGATCGTATCGTCAAAGCTTACCTCTGGAAAGTGGCAGTAGGTCGTATGGATCTCTACCTCCTCGATACGGATAACGAGCTCAATAGCGAGTGGGATCGCTCCATCACCCACCAACTCTACGGTGGTGACAACGAGAACCGTCTCAAACAGGAGATCCTCCTCGGTATCGGCGGCGTGCTCGCCCTCAAAAAACTCGGTATCAAGAAAGATGTCTATCATTGCAACGAGGGTCACGCTGCACTCATGGGACTCCAGCGTCTCGTGGACCTCGTAGCTGAGGGACTCACTTTCGAGGAAGCCAAAGAGGTTGTTCGCGCTTCCGGTCTCTACACCTGCCATACGCCGGTGCCCGCTGGACACGACTACTTCGAGGAAGGTATCTTCTATAAGTACATGTCCGAATATGCACCCAAGCTCGGTATCGAGTGGCATGACCTCATCGGTCTCGGCCGTACCAACCCCGACGACAACGGCGAGAAATTCTCTATGTCTGTCTTCGCACTCAATACCTGCCAGGAGGCTAACGGCGTTTCGTGGCTACACGGTGAGGTATCGAAGAAGATGTTCGCACCCGTTTGGCCGGGTTACTACCCCGAAGAGCTCCACGTGGACTACGTCACCAACGGCGTACATATGCCTACATGGGCAGCGTCCGAGTGGAAGGAGATCTATAAGAAGTACCTGCCCAAAGAGTGGATCTACGATCAATCCAACATGGAGATGTGGAAACCCTACGCTGACATACCCGATGAGATCATCTGGAATGCACGTATGAGCCTCAAACGCAAGATGATGGATTATATCAAGGAGCAGTTCCGTGAGGACTGGATGAAGAACCAGGGTGACCCGGGTCGTATCGTCCAGGCACTCAACGAGATGAACCCCAACAACCTCATCATCGGTTTCGGTCGTCGTTTCGCTACGTACAAACGTGCACACCTCTTGTTCACCGATCTCGAGCGTCTCGACAAGATCGTCAACAACCCCAACTATCCTGTACAGTTCCTCTTCACCGGTAAGGCACACCCTGCTGACGGCGGCGGACAAGGACTCATCAAACGCATCATCGAGATCAGCCGTATGCCGCAGTTCCTCGGTAAGATCATCTTCCTCGAGAACTACGATATGCGCCTCGCTAAACGTCTCATCTCCGGTGTGGACATCTGGCTCAATACGCCGACACGTCCGCTCGAGGCTTCCGGTACTTCCGGCGAAAAAGCACAGATGAACGGCGTGCTCAACTTCTCCGTCAAGGACGGTTGGTGGTACGAAGGATACGTGGAGAAAGCAGGTTGGTACCTCACCGAGAAACGTACCTACGAGAACCAGGCGCACCAGGATCAGCTCGATGCAGCTACCATCTACTCGCTCCTCGAGCGTGAGATCATTCCGCTCTACTATGCGAAGAACTCCAAGGGCTACAGCCCCGAGTGGATCCAGTACATCAAGAACTCTGTCACCAAGATCACACCGCGCTTCACCATGAAACGTATGATCGATGACTACTTCGCTAAGTTCTATAACAAACTCGCGAAACGCCATGCGCACCTCGTGGCTGATAACTACAAGACAGCCAAAGAGATCGCCGCTTGGAAGGAGAATATTGCGGCACACTGGGATGAGATCGAAGTGGTCAACAAGACCTCTACCGGACTCAGCAACCTCAACGTGGGTGATAAGTTCAAAGTGAATGTCGAACTCGACACCAAGGGTCTCAACGACAAGGGTATCGGCGTCGAACTCGTCGCTATCCGTACCTCTACCCATAATAACGACAAACTCTATGAGGTAGAGCCGCTCAAACTCATCAAGACCGAAGGTAGCCACCTCTTCTTTGAGGCCACCTACCAGCTTGATTATGCAGGCGGTATGAAGTTCGGACTTCGTATGTACCCGCAGAACGAACTCCTGCCCCACCGCATGGACTTCTGCTACGTACGCTGGCTCTAATCCGACATGTATCATGCAAAGTAATTATTCGAATCGTAGTACCGGTGAAACATACGCCGGTACTATTTTTTTGCCTTTTGGCACAGAAGCACCATCCGATATGACCCTGTCTCAAACATCAAGCGGAAGTCCTTCGCCGCGCCGTGCTCCGATTGGTTCCGGCGGGGACGGATGGGCAGAAAAGCCTGATACAGGAGGAACATCGTTACGAAAATCCGATGCCGATTCGCCTGTAGGCGATGCGTGGGTATTACTGTTGTTAGCGATGCTATATACCTTTTCGAAGATGATCAGCAAGAAAAGACGGGTTGCCGTCATAGTGCCCTTTCTCCTCGGGTGTTGTTCGATAGAGGCGGGTATTACCACGTTGGCGGTCAGCCCAAGCGCGGTCATAGAGGGCGAAGAGGTCACGATCACGCCTACCATCACTTCCGTGCCGGATGGAAAGGTATCTGTCTGTTGGGGTGTGTATTACGATGCCGACTGCGAAGAAGAGGTAGCCGGCACCAAGTTTCACGAGGCACCGTCATCGGGAGCCAATGCCGTATGGTTCCGTTCGCCGGCTACTGCGGGCACATACTATATCAAGACCTCTCTGCACACAGGAAAGGTATGCGACGGGGTATTGGACAGCTATGTTGTCCGTCCGCTGCATGTTTATCCTGCGGATGCAGATATCGTGCTGACGCGGGAGGCGCAGGGCAACGGAACACGAGTGGACATCAACGACGGGGACAACATGCAGGCTTACGGCGCTATGCGGTTCAGCAAGTCTGTCCTCAACGACGAAGAACGGAGTGCATACGAACGGTATAACTACTTCATTTCGTTTCCGTTCGATGTGCAAGTGGCAGATATATACGGCATCGGAACGGTGGGCACGCATTGGCGGATATGCTATTATGACGGCAAAGGGCGCGCAGAGGAAGGCTTTTTCGCCGAACGGACAGATAACTGGGTGATGATTGATGATACGGATTCCGTGCTGCACGCGGGGCAAGGGTATCTGTTGCAACTGAACTCGATACAGATGGACGAGGATAACGAGGACGTGTGGGCGAACAACGCCGATATAGCGACTTTGTTCTTCCCTGCACTATCCAAGATCAGTGCTATCACCACCGCCAATGAGACGATACCTGCACTGGGAGAGGCCTACCAATGTACGATTGATTTATCCGCTACGCTCGGCAGCGAAGGGGACAGACGGATCAAAGACAGTTATTGGCGGTGTCTTGGTGTGCCGAGTTTTGCCGCTCCCTCGGCCGTAACAGGGATCACCTATCTCTACGAATGGGATCCGGCAGATAACTCGCTGGCAGTCGTGTCCTCTACCGGTTATGCGTTTGCGCCGACCCACGCCTATCTGGTGCAGAGCGATGAAGCGATTGTATGGAGTAATGCCGTCAAGCCGCTGAACGCCATTGTAGCCCGAACGAACACAGAGGAAACATTCCATGAAATACGTATGGAGATACGTCGCGGGGAGCAAAGCGTTGACCAGACCTTTATCCGCTTGACGGATGATGAGGAAGTATCTGCGGCTTTTGATTTCGGAAGAGACTTGATCAAGGAACTGAACACCGGACGGACAAACCTATACACGATGGTGGATTATGAACGGCTGGCGGCTAACTGCCTGCCGGTAAGCGATAAGAATACCGTTGTGCCTATAGGTGTGCAAACAGCGGAGGACGGTGAGTACTTTTTCTCGCTGCCTGATGGAGCGGACGGCCTCGGCGTGTGGCTGATAGACAACGAGACGGATATATATACCAACCTCAACACATTTGATTACAACGTAGCATTAGTGCCCAGAACCTATGACAAGCGGTTCGAACTGCTGCTTTCGCCGAATAACGATCTGCCGATGGATTTCCAACATGCCACATGGCATCACGACCCATCCGAAGCGCGCAAACTCATCATCAATGGCCAGCTCTATATCGTCCAAAACGGTCGGTTGTTTGATGCCAAAGGCATGCTTATGAGGTAAAATGCGAGAAAAAATTCCTTTTTATTTGCATATTTCATAAAAAAGCAGTACCTTTGCAGCCGATATTTTGTAAAGGTTATAGGTGAGAGGTTATAGGTTACAGAATTTTATGTTATTGAATATATTAAAATCAAAGATTCATCGGGTTCAAGTCACCGAGGCAAACCTCGAGTATATAGGATCCATCACCATCGATGAGGCACTCATGGAAGCGGCGAACATATACGCCGGCGAACGCGTGCAAGTAGTCGATAACACCAACGGCGCACGCCTCGAGACATACGTCATACCCGGCAAACGGCACTCCGGATGCATCTGCATCAACGGAGCCGCCGCACATCTGGTGAACGTCGGTGACACCGTCATCATCATGGCATATGCGCTACTCACACCGGAGGAAGCACAGTCTTTTAAACCCGCTATTGTATTTCCCGGGACGGGAAACACGTTAAATGGTTAAATAGTTAAAATGGTTTTTATTGCATAAAAACGTTAAACAATCAGATGCCATTCTTCGAACTAAAATCAGGAAATAGCGGTGTCGGCCCGCGGGCAGGCGTGATCCATACCGATCATGGGGATATACTTACCCCTATTTTCATGCCTGTCGGCACGGTAGGCACCGTCAAAGGCGTGCAGCGGAAGGAACTGGAAGAGGACATCAAAGCCCAGATCATACTCGGCAACACCTACCATCTCTTTCTCCGTCCCGGCACCGACATCCTGCACCGCGCAGGCGGTCTGCACCGCTTCGAGGGATGGACACGACCCATTCTCACCGACTCCGGCGGATTCCAAGTCTTCTCGCTGACGGACATACGCAAGATGAACGAAGAAGGCGTGCGCTTCTCCAGCCATATAGACGGCCGCAAACTGCTCTTCACGCCCGAATCCGTCATGGACATCCAGCGGGAGATAGGCGCCGACATCATGATGGCGTTCGATGAGTGCTGCCCTGGCACGGCAGATAAGAAATACGCCAAAGACTCGATGGAGCGTACCCACCGCTGGCTCGACCGCTGCATCGCACGCTTCGACAGCACCTCCGACCTCTACGGCTACAAGCAACACCTCTTCCCCATCGTACAGGGCTGCACTTATCCTGAGCTCCGGCAAGAGGCAGCCAAACGGCTCTCTGACCTCGACCGCGACGGATACGCCATCGGCGGACTCGCCGTAGGCGAACCCACCGAAGTCATGTACGACATGATCGAGGTATGCAACGACATCCTGCCTACCGCCAAACCCCGGTATCTCATGGGCGTCGGCACACCGTGGAACATCCTCGAAGCCATCGAACGGGGCGTGGATATGTTCGACTGCGTCATGCCTACCCGCAACGGCCGCAACGGTATGATCTTCACTTGGCAAGGCGTGATGAACCTGCGCAATAAGAAATGGGAGGATGACTTCACCGAACTCGATCCTTGCGGCACCTCGTACGTCGATCACGCCTACACACGCGCCTACGCACGGCATCTGATCCACGCGCAGGAGATGTTGGGACTCGAGATACTGTCTATCCATAACCTCGCTTTCTACCTCGACCTCGTCACACAAGCACGCGCACACATCCTCGCAGGGGACTACAACACATGGAAAGCCAGCGTCTTGCCTTCGCTCATGGCGCGATTGTAAAAATCCAACAACGAAGTGGTCTATAAACGTGAAACGTTTAGATTATTATATTATCAAGAAATTTTTGGGCACATTCTTTTTCTCGATTGTGCTCATTCTTTCTATCGCCATCGTCTTTGACCTGACCGAGAAAATGGATGATTTCTTTGAGAACCAAGTGCCTCTCCGCGAGATCATCCTCGATTACTACCTGCCCTTTATCCCCTTCTATATGAATATGTTCAGCTCCCTGTTCATCTTCATATCCGTCATCTATTTCACCTCCAAGCTGGCAGGCAACTCCGAGATCATCGCCATGCACGCCGCCGGTATGAGTTACCACCGCCTCATGCTACCCTACGCTCTCTCCGCTACCGTACTGTGCATCCTCAGCATTTTCCTCGGCGGATGGGTCATCCCCAAGAGCTCCGAACGCATGCTCCATTTCACCGATAAGTACGTGGAGCACTTTACCTCCGAGAGCGCACGCAACATGCAACTCGAGGTCGAACCCGGCACGATCCTTTATATCGAGTCTTTCCAGCGCCGCTCCGGCATCGGCTACCGCTGCTCGATCGAGCATTTCGAAGGCAAATCGCTCGTCTCACGTATCACCTCCGACCGTCTCTACTACGATTCGCTCGAGTGCTGGCACCTTGATAACTACACCTACCGGCAGTTCGATGACATGCGCGAGACGCTTGAACGGGGCAAACGCAAGGACATTACCCTGCCGATCATCCCCGATGAACTGTTCATCACCGCCCAGCAGGCGCACCTGATGACCACGCCCGAACTACGCCATTACATGCAGCGGCAGCACCAACGCGGCAGCGGTAACGTCAAAGCCTTCGAGGTCGAGTACCATAAACGCTGGGCTTCACCTCTCGGTGCTTTCATTATGACCCTGCTCGGCGTCACTATGTCCAGCCGCAAAGTAAGAGGCGGCATGGGCAAGAACCTCGGCATCGGTATCGTCCTTACCGCCGCCTACATCCTCTTTACCACCGTATCTACTACATTCTCAGTCAATAACGTAATGTCTGCTTTTTCCGCTGCGTGGCTGCCTAATCTCGTCTTCCTCGCCATTTCTATTCCTTTGTACGTACGAGCAAGCAAATAATGTTAACTCTGTTTTACAATTTGTTACCGTTTTTTATGGTCGAGTGATAATTTGTCAACTCGATTAGACATTTTGCAGAAATTTATCGCTTTTTTGCCAAAATATTTGCAAGAGTCATAAAAAGGCAGTACCTTTGCACCGGATTTCAAAAAGGTACAAAAAAGATTGATTAAAAAACGAAATCCGTATGGTCTAACATTATTAAAAGAAAGGACAAATTATGAAAACTTTCAGTAATCGTGCCCTTGTGGCTAAGAAAAAGGTATTAGTTTGTTTAGTAACTGTAGTTACACTTTTGACCGGAGTAATCTGCGCGGATGCCGCATACAACAATGATAATTTCACTGTTCGCTTCCGCGAAAACACGCTGGTAGTGACATCAACACAAATGGAAGAAGCACGTATCTATTCCATGCAGGGTAAACTGCTACAGAAAGAACGCGGCAACTTCGCACAGTTTGAACTCGAGCGCGGTACCTACCGCCTCTACGCCAAAGTCAACGGCGAAACAGTTACACGCAGAATAGAACTGCGATAACAAATGCAAAGTTTTTAGTTAATAATATTGGTTAGTTTAAAAAGAAGGGGTTCCCATCGGGAGCCCCTTCAATCTTCATTCTTCAATCTTCAATCTCCAATTATCTCACTACCGCGCCTTGCGCGTTATACGCCTTGCCGTCACGGATGATGAGCAACTGACCGTCAATCAGCACTTTCTTGCCCTCCTCCGCCGTAGCGATCACATTCTCAATCGACTGCGGTTCTACTATATCTTCATCCCACATGCCGAAATGCTCCAATATACCGCGTTCGTACGACGACCAGGTGAACGAGTTGCAGATCTCTTCCATGAAGCGACCTACATACGTCTTGCCATCTTCGCATACCAGGCGGAAGAAGCCCGTATAATAGCCGTACGCGTAGCCTTGCTCGAAGCGCTCCTCGTCGAGGCCGTCGAATTGCAGACGCAACTCGGCATCGGTAGCGAAGACGAAGTTCGTACCGTCCATATTAATCAGACAGCTCTCCAAATCAATATTTCCGCGCGATACGTTATACACACCCGAGATAGCAGCCTCTTTGGCGGTGTAGATCAGGAACCACGGCAGCGGATAACCGGCTATGCCGTCATCGCCTGTAGCGAACTGCACTACCCATCCGTTCAGACCTTCCTGGTAATACTGGCAGTCCGGATCAAGATAGAAAGCGTCCATCTCTAATACCGTGAACTCAATCGCATCCTCCGGAATCTCTGCACTCTTGGTCTCGAAATCATTACCAGCTACAGCGTTGCTTGCCGGATAATACTTGTCGTTCGAGCCCTTCGTGAACGCCTGTACCGTCCATGACCACGTACCGTCCTTCGGCATCGTCGTCGTCTTCGGCACACTATACACGCTCAAAGTCGAATAGTACTCACCGTTGCAGAACAGCATAATATCATAGAAATCTGCCGGAGCGGCTACATCCCAACTGAAGGTCACATTGTCGCCGCCAAACACCTCTGCTTTCAGGTTCGTCGGCTCATACGCATTGACACCTACCGTGAAATCGCATTGTACCTCAGGTCCCAGCGGGTTCTTTTGCTTGTCAACCACCTGTACGGTCGCCACATACGACTTGCCTACCAGCACATCTACCGTCAGCGGGCTGGTAGCTACCACCTGCGTGTCGAAGTTATCAAATGCCACAGTCTCGCCCGAACGTACACTCACGTACAGACGCTCGCCGTAGCCGAGTTCCGGCGTGTCCCACGTCAGCGTAGCCGTCTTGTTATCATTCGCTACCTCTGCTTTCAGGTTCGTCACTTCTTTCGAGACCAACTCAAACGGTACCGTAGCCAACAACTCACCCTTCTTGTAGTCCTCCGTCAACGCATATACCTGCACTTGGTATGCGCCTGCTTTCAAGCCCAATATCGGGGTCGTAGCCGTACCTATATTGATCACGCATTTATCCCACGAGTCACCTTTCTGGAGACCTTCTTCATCCACATTGAGGATCCATTTGGTCGAGCAGTAATAATGGTTCTCGTAGTCATCATCCTCGGAGAAACCGACACCGTCCACGTACGCGAAACGGTCGCACTCGCCGGTAGTAGCCACAATACCGCCTACCAAAGCCTGCGCCTCAGCATCAAACAGTCCGATAGCGAACGCACTCGCGGTATAAGAATACCACGTAAAGCCCGCCTCGCAGTAACTCTGACTCCAAATAGCGGCATCGGGCACCTCCTCTTGCGACGGATCAATCTCGCCGGACTTGCCGATCTCTGCTACGATGAAGTTATCCATCGCCAGCGATGTCAGGTCACTTTCGCCTCCGGCAAAGCGGAAGGCGATAAACTTGGCTGTAGCCGGCAGATCCTCCAATGTAACCACTACATGTGTATAGTTCAGAACAGGTTGCAAAGTTTGGAGCGAAACGAAGGTAGATGCCTTGGAGGGGTTGGTCATATAGCCCACTTCCAGCACACCACTATACGGGGCATCGACATTGGTTCTGTAATCAAAGGCTACCTCCAACGTATTCAGTTGGGCATCAAAAGCCGGCATAGCAAACACCTGCTCGCTCTGCGGACCACCTCCATATGCTTGAAGATGTGCCTGGCCGTAGATCACCTGTGCCTCGCCCTCGTCGTCATATGTCTTGTCTGCTACCACGCTGATAAGCGGATTCTCAGAAGCAATCGTCCAGCACTCGGGCTCTGCCACCTCAAATCCCGAACCCGTTTTGTCACGGGTAAAGGTCTCTAACCACGGAATAGCCTGTAACGCGCAAGTGGTCTTGAAGGCTACTTTCGGTGACAGACTCTGTACGTCAGCCGAGCAATAAGAACGAACATAGAACACATACGACTGATCCTCATAGAGATCGGTGAAGGTAACACTCTTCTCGCTGGTCAGCACAGCTGCATTCCAGTTGAGGACTCCCTCTTTCTCAATCAGCACATACTGATATTGGGCAGCGTCTCCGCTCCAGGTGAGAGTAGCACCTCTGTCTGTTATATTGCTTACTTTCAGGTCAGTAGGAGCGTCGCAATCTCCGTTTCCTGCGAGAGTAACACCATGGATATTATCCACCGCCAGACCTCCGTTGCCGATCTCTCCTGCTTGGTGGAAAGCCACATAAATACGCTGGTTCTTGTAGGCGCTCAGATCAACCGTGAACTCATGCCACTCCGACCACAAACGATGCGCCTCATCGCCTTTTTTGCTTGAAGCATAATAGGTCTCTACTACGTCAAAGGACTCCTTTTCTGTTCCTGCCAAAGAGATCTCTATGCGCAGCTCGCCGGAAGCGGTGTTCTCTTTGATACGGGCAGAGAAAGTCAGTTTCTCGCCAGCTGCGGGTTTCAGTTGTGGCGTAATCAGATAGCTCTCGTAACCGTAGCACTGGGGTACCAGCGCACAATTCTCACCGCCGGCAACACCTTTCTTCCACCCATATGTGGGACTCGTACTGCTTACTTCCCATCCCTCCGGTGGGAAATCCTCGCCCTCAAAACCCTCGTTGAGTTGCTGGGCACTTACACTCGCGCAGAACAATACTGCCGCGAAGATACTAAAGATTTTTTTCATTATGTTGAGTTTTTTTTACCTTTTACCTCTTACCTCTTACCTTTTACCTCTTACCTCTTACCTCTTACCTAATTTGAGTTCCTTGCGCGTTGTATTTCACGCCGTTATGCTCGATCACAAGCACACCGTTCTCAATACGCTTAACAGCCTTTCCATTCACGGTTGTGTTCTCGACAGCCGTCTCTCCGGAAGGTTCAGCAATCTGCACCTGTGCGATATATCCTACTGCATAGTCGGTGGTACCCAGATAGTGGAAAGCGACATATTTGGCATCTGCCGATGCGTTTCTAAGGTCGCACTCTGCCGGACTACTGCTGAAATTAGCCAGCGGCACGAATGTATTCTCGTCAGCTGCGGTGAGATAGCCGATCTCTTGTAACGCCGAACCGGACCAGTTCACCGAAACGGTCAGACCGTGCAAATCGGCATCCAATGCCGGCAAAACTATCCAGCATTCCTGCTGCCCGGCAATGTACAAACGATGCGTGTCGTCGTTCATCAGCATTACCTCCACTTCGGCGGTACGCGGAAGCACGAACCAGCACTCGGGCATCGTTCCTACTGCCACGCTGTCCATATTCAACAGGTACGGGATAGCGTCCGCCAGCGGTGCACAACGCGTAGTGAACGAGACTGTGTTGGTAAAGGCGCTGCCGCAAGCGGTCTGCACTTTCACCTGATATTTGGTAGATGCTTCCAAATCGGTCAGCGTATAACTCTTCGCCTCAACAGCTTCCACTGTTGTCCAAGCTTCTGCCTCTGCTGCTTTGTATTGCAGATTGAACACGCTCTCTGTGCCTTCCCATGCTACCAACGCACGGTCGTCTTCTATTTGCTTCACCGCCAGTTTGCTCGGTACCGGGCAATGAGGTGTGAAGATGACCGAAGTAGTCCATTCGCTTTGCTTCTCCGCTGTACAAGCAGCCTGTACCTGCACTTCATATTCGACATCGGAAACAAGTCCTTTGATTGTATAGATATGCTCGGTGAGCCCCTTCACTTCCGTCCATTCTTCTGCCTCTACTGCTTTGTAACGCAAGTTCCATTCATCCTCGTCGTTGCCGGCTGTCCATGTAACGACAGCGCCCGTTGTGGATGCCTCGGCTTTCAGACTCTTCGGAGTCTCGCACGGCTTGGCAGTCACAGAGACGTCATCAATGCGGATATACCCTTTGCCGTTACTGTTACCGTGAAATTTAATCTTAACGATCTTGCCGGTAAATGCCGACAGATCGATGTTTTTTTGTACCCACGTCGAGCTCGGAGAAACACTCGTGACACTTTCTTTCAGCAGCTCAGCCTCGTTGGAAGCATCCAACACAATAATGTCAAACGGAATAGCGCTGGAATTATATCTGTTCTCATAGAAGAAGTCCAGGAGCGCATTTTCGCTCAGTTCGATACTTACCGAGATGGCATCCGATACTTGACCTGCATTGTAGCGCAAGAAACCGCTTGCACCTCCGGTGGTATGATCATCGTTGGAGGAGTCTATGGCCCATTTTGAACCGGCTTCCCAACAATTCGGTATACTGCCCGACGAGAAATCCTCGCTGAACGGTATCGTAGCCGCTACGCAGTTCGTCGTGAAGCTCAACTTGGTAGCCTCACTCACGTTCTCGGCAGTGAACCACGAACGAACGTAGAAATTATAGGAAGTAGCCGGTTGCAGCGTGTCAACGCTTACCGCCAGAACCTCTTTGGGCTCTACCGATTCCCATTCCGGAGTGGAATCCGTACGGAGACACACAAATTGATATTTCTCAATGCCGGCTACAGCGCCCCAAGAGAACGTTGCAGACTCGTGCGTCAAATCGGATAACTCAACCTTGGCAGGAGCGTTGCAGAACGGGCTGAACGTCACCTTCGCCTCTTTACTCTGCTCTGCCTCTGAGCAATAGGTGCGCACATAGAAATCGTACTCCACTCCGGCTTTCAGTCCTGTAGCCGTGTAGGTTTTCGCCTCTAACAGTGCCCATCCTGTCGCCTCTGCATCTTTCTCAACTATACACCATTGATACTGCTCTTCCTCGCCTTCCCATGTAAACACACCACCGTCAGGAGTAAGCGCGCTGCACGTGAGTTTCGACGGTCTGCTGCAAGTAGTTCCTTCGCCGCCCTCAAACTTAAATGTAGTCTTGGGCAAGAAACTCGTGCGACCTGTACTATAGGTGTATGTGCCTTGTTTGAGACGAGTGGAAAAACCGGCGTTAGTAACTTCCTCGCCGTAGAACCAAACATCTCCGCTGCTGGCTGTACCCTTGTTGACGATTTCTATATCTAAAAGCAGGTTCTGTGTACCGCTATACGTAAACGGAGTGGTAAAATCAATTATCAATTCCCCTCCTACTATACTGCACGATCCGCTAAATACTTCGGTAAAATCCGGACTAAGCGGAGTAACGGTCAACTCTGTCTCCGATACCTCTGCCAGTTTTACCGATAAAGTAGCAACGCCCCATACCTGCTCCGAAGTAGAAGAATAGAATGTGAGACTCGTAATAGGACTACCGGCTACAGCATCAACAATTTCTGCGCCGTATAACATCTGACTATGGAAACCAAAGTCAAAGTAATAACTACAAACCGGCAATGAAGCATTCGTCGCCGATCCATCCGCAACGGTAAGTTCGCCTGCGTACATACCCATAGCCATGAGCATAGCAGTCACAAAAGTACAGATTTTTTTCATACCTTAAATAATTTAACTAATATTACATTTTTTCGCAAAAAGCGTACAAAGGTACAAAAATAAATGCATTCTACCAAATTTTTGTCAACAAAAGTAAGCAAAAAAATGCACTTTGCAACATTTTTCAGTGCAAAGTGCATTTTAATAGGAAATATAGAATATTCATATAGAACGTGCGTGCGTTATTTTACGCGTACGCCCTGCGCGTTATAAACCTTGCCGTCATGGATAATATACAGCATTCCGTTCTCCATACGCTTAACCGCGTTAGCCTCAGCAGAAGCGTTGTCGATTGCGGTTTCGCCGCCGGACTGGGTAGTGAAGTCGATTATACCACTCCACTTGCTGGAATCGGACTCACTACATACGGCTTTAACACGTGCTTTGTAATCGATGCCTGCAGTCAGACCGGTAAGGGTGAACGGATTAGTATTTGCCGCAGTACCTTCATCCCAGTGCTCACCGTTGTCGCTCGACACTTGTATCAACCATGCCGTTGCAGAACCATTCTCTGTCCAGCTCAGCCCAACGGTAGTAGCTGTCGGATCGGTACTTACTGCAAAATGCGTCGGTGCGATACATGTCGGAATCGGTTCTACTACAATATCATCAATATAAAGGGTAGGTGTGCCTGATGATGCGTAATAGAAGAATGCGAGATAGTAATCTCCGGCTCGAGCGTCAGTCATTTCATATTCATCTACAGCGGTGTAGGTCGTACCACCCGAGAAAGGATCAGTAAACGCTTTCGCTGTTGATACATCTTCCGGATCAGTCACCGAAGCCAAATAGAGAGAAGCGCCTGCGGTTCTCTTAAATTTGAAGGATACTTGTAAGTTCTTCACCTCTTGATTGAACTTCGGCAGAACAACAACTTGAGGCCATTCCGAACCGGTGATGCGCAAATGTTGGTCGCCATATTCGGCATCGGCAGTAGTGACTGCAGGTTTAGTAGCCGGCTCTGTTTTGAAAAGCATATTCCAGCACTCCGGGAGCTCGCCGTTAGTATATCCTTCGGATTCCTCGAATCCGCAGATCAAAGATGCGATAGATGCTGCACACTCGGTCTTGAAGTCCTTCGATGCAACTGCACTATGATCATCTGCTGCACATTTCGCGCGGAGATAGAAGGTGTAGTTCGTTGCCGGATTAAGGTCTTCCAAGTTCACGGAAGCAGTAGTTGCAGTCTTTACAGCAGAGCCATTCCAGTCTACAGGGTCAGCACTCGGCTGGCAGATATATTGCCATTCGCTCTCATCGCCGCCTTTCGTCCAAGAAACAGAGACAGCATTGCCGGTTACAACCGTTGCCAAATTCTTCGGTTTCGGACAGGTCTCTGCGCAGGTAACGAGGATGTCATCTAAATAGAAGAAGCCGTTATCTCCGTCATTTCCGTCACTTGTGCCTTTGAAATACAACTGAATAATATGTTTATTACATGCGGCGGGAAGATCCGCAGAACGTTCCGTCCAATCGTCTGCATTTCCTAAATTATCCAACAACAGCACTCTATCACCTCCATCGATGTCATAATAAACGGACAAGATTCCTTCTCTCGGATTCTTATACCAGAATGTTAGTTTTGCCGTAGAATTGATATAAATAGGCGATGTTCTAATAACGGCATATTCACCTTTGCTGGTTGCGTTGTACATACTATATACACCTTGGTCACCGGTGTGATGGGTGGTAGTAACTTTCCATAAAGTCACATATCCAGATCTTTCTGATTTATCCCAGCACGCAGGTATTCCGGATTCGAATCCTTCCGAGAACGGGTTCTCCGAATCAGTTTCGAAAGGTGCACAGGGCGTAGTGAATGTTGATGTTGCACAATAGTCACTTTCTCCGATTTCACCGCAACTATTCTTAACATGTACGTCGTAAGAAGTGGTTGCTTCGAGTCCTGTCAATTCATACGGACTGGTTGCATTATTAACGGTAGTCCACACTTCCTCATCACTACGTTTGTATTGCAGAACAGAGGTTGCTGCGCTACCCTTATCCCATGTTACAGTAGCACCATTATGCGCGATATCTTCCACTGTTAAATCTACCGGTTTCGGACAAGTAGGAGTTGTCAAAGACACGGATATATCGTCGATGTATAATTTGTTTAATTTCGTTCCTCCACCTAATTGAATGGCAAGGTATGCATTCGAAGGAATATCAGCCAACGATACATTTTGTACATGGGTATACTCTGTTACTTTATCCAAACTTTGGATAGCGACAAAGGTAGAAGCAAAGCGCTTATCGGTCATGTAGCCGATTTGGGCTTGCGCATACTCATCGTCTGTATAGTCATTTTTATACCAGAACGAAAGTGCTAATTCGTTGTACAGATTCTCAAATGTCGGCAGAATAATAATACATACATAAGCTGTTCCACCGCCGCTAAAATATAGGCATTTGCTACCGCTATGAGAGGCAACAGAACTTGACACATACGGATAGTCACCGTTTGCAATCTTATACCAACAATCGGGAATTTGAGGATTTAAAATATCAGATTCTACAGCATCAAAATTCTCCGTGAACGGGTGATCCGAATCTTCAATTGTTAAGGGCGAGCAAGGCGTAAAGAAACTTGTGGTAGCATAAGCACTTTCCTCTTCGCCGCAATCTTTCTTAAGACGAACTAAATAAGTAGAAAATGCATCCAAATCGCTCAAGACCGTACCATTCGACGCGTTTTCAATAACCGTCCACTTATTGTATTTACCAATCTTCTTGTATTCCAAAGTGTAGGATACGAGTTCCTCTGTACTCCAGCCTATCTTGGCGCTATTATAAGTAACGTTATAAGCAATCAAACCGGTCGGTTTAGTACAACTACTTTTGGAGCCATACGCAAACGTAGTCTTGGGGATAAAACGCTGTTTACCACCATATGTGTCTACTTTAGTTATGTCGCTAAAAAAAGAGTTTGTTCCAATAACACCATGAATAGCACCCACTGCCTCCGTATTTGTTCCTAAGAAATAGGCAGATGTTTTAATACCTTTATAGAAAAGTTCTACTTCTAACAGGAGGTTTCCGCCATTATATGCAAACGGTTTCTTGAACTCTATTACTAATTCATTACCGCAAACAGAGAACTGGCCTGAATACACTTTCGTTGTATCAGCACTAATGAAAGCGGCATCAGCATCTACCGTACCAAAATCGGTTTCAGTTACCTCGGCTAAAGCGACTTTGAACAAAGCATCTCCCCAATTGGTTGCAATTTCACTACTGATGTAAAACGTCATCTGATAGATGGAAGACCCGTTCATAGCGGACAAATTGTCTTTGTCATAAATGAATTGCATACGCTGGTAGCTGTCTGCAGATCCGGGCGCAAAGGGGATTTTGTAGTTCGTATTCGCCCCATCCGCAACTGTTAGTTCACTGGCGCGCATTCCCGTGCTCACGCAGCACAGCATCACCAGCAAAAAAAGAGAAAGTTTTTTCATAATGTTAAATTTTTAAAGTTAATATCATTATTTTCAATATCGCTTGTTATTTGCCATTAGCATTCGTATTTGCTGATGCATTTGGCAATAATTCCAAATTTGGCCGCAAAGTTACACAAAATTTTTGACATATGCAATAGTAAGTACAAAAAAAACGATTTTTTACCTATGCGGAACGACGGTCGAACGACGGTCGAACGACAGTCAATCGACAGTCAATGCTGAGATGAAGCTTAGAACAAGCAGAGAAAGACCTATCCACAAACAAGAGAAACGCCCCCGAAGTGAGGTGACCCCAAAAAGTTGGACGGATTAATAAATCTATTTGACTTGATTTTGAAAGTGAGTTCGGTATTGTACCGGGCTCATTTTCAATTTTAGTTTGATGCGATCATTGTTGTAGTACCGGAT
>Ga0310690_10000707_pt1 | contig 66755 bp, 55 predicted proteins | sample AusTroGonzalo_MG_2_FD_207661 | JGI IMG/M metagenome (GOLD analysis project Ga0310690, IMG submission 207661) | Bovine rumen microbial communities from tropical cattle in Woodstock, Queensland, Australia - Gonzalo_04 (v2) (version 2) | ecosystem: Host-associated > Mammals > Digestive system >... | reverse complement strand
GAGCGAGATACCGACTATCTTGAAATCACTACCGATTTGCCGCTCCCCGTGACCTTGGAAAACTATGGCGACTGTCTGAATGGCAACTTCCGTTGCAAGGAGCCTCTTGGTATGAGGGACTTCGCAACGGCTGTCATTAGGGTGCATACTTCCATTGGGGATTTCGACTGCATCTTTGTTGAAATCATCGGAGAGAACATCCTCAATGTCACCGAGTTTTCAGATAAGGCAACGATTTTTCCTAATCCTGCCAATGGTGTTGTTCACATAAAAGGTATTGTCGCTGATGAGGTGCAGGTTTATAATGCCCTTGGGCAGCTGGTGAAGACTGTGCGGGGGACAAATAATGTTTGTGTAGAAGGCTTACCACAAGGCATTTATTTGCTGCACATTACGGATGCTGAAGGGAAAAAACATGCGGTGCGGGTGGCGGTGAAGTAAAAGCGAAAATCAAAAAATCAAAGATTCCTTTCCCTCCACTGCTGGCTGAACGACTTGGAGGCAAACTCAGGCATAGGTCGGCTGCCCCAAAGTGGACCTAACAGCCGTTTTATCTCCAGCTTCTTCAAGAACGCCGGACCATCCATCTTCTTCCGCGACTTGCAATGCCAAATCATGGCTTTCAGCAGGGCGTCGCTGCGTGAGTTGCCGCTTTTCTCAGTGAGGGTCAGATGGCGGTTTTCAATGATCAAGTCATCCAGCGGTATCTTGACGGGACAAATCTCCACGCACTTGCCGCATAAGGCACAAGCCGCGTTGAGGTAGTTGTATTCTGTCAGGTTTTCCATCAACGGCGTCATCACTGTGCCGACGGGTCCGATATGTTTGGTGCCATAGGAAAAACCACCAATGTTCTTATAAACGGGACACACACTCACACAAGCTCCGCAGTGGATGCACGACATCACCTTGCGTTGTTTTTCATGTGAGAGCAGTTCTGAGCGGTTGTTGTCCAACAGGATAACATACATCTGCTCGGGACCGTTGCCTGTCTTGGCCGGACCGAAGGTGATGCTGTTGCAAGCCGCCATGCTTTGTCCGTTGGTATGGAGAGAAAGCAAAGGCAAAAGCACACTCAGGTCATCCATAGTAGGAATCACCTTGGCGATGCCTGCCACCGCTATGTGGACTCGAGCCAATGAGGTGGTCTTTAGAATATTACCTTCATTCTCAGTAAGCACCACACCGCCTGAGTCAGAAAGCAGAAAATTGGCTCCGGTAATACAAATCTGTACATCTTTCGTCTCGACACCCACCTCATGACGCACGAAATTGACCATCTGCTTGGCCGTGCTGTCGGGTTTCAGCTTGAAAGTATCCGTCAAGATGGCGTTGTTCTCTTCTTTCGAGAGGTGGATGGACGGCGTCAGCGGATGATAAGGCTTTTGTTGGCCTTTTTGCAAAATGAAACGCGCCACTTCCGTCTCGACCACACGCACATTCTTGCGCTCCAGAAAACCATTAAGCTCTATTTCGTCGAGCACCATTGAGTTGGAACGCATGACAGCGTTGGCTTTTTCCTTGCAGATGATGTCAAAAATCATGGTCAAGGCATCGTCGGCATTGCGCGCCCAAAGCACCTTGCCACCGTTTTCAGTGAAGTGCGTTTCGAAGTCGACGAGCAACTTTTCCAAGTTGAGCAACGACTTGTTTCGCAGCGTGTAAGCCCTTTGTTTTTCTAAGTCCAAGTTACGGTAGTTCACCTTGCCTTTGGCAAAGCTTGTCTCAAAACAACCCGTGCTATAGTTGATTTTCTGCCAATGCTCTTCGTCGAAAGCCTTGGCACAGCCTTCCTTGAATATAGTTTTAGAATCACTCATTATCATGGTTTTCAGTGGGTTCTATCTTTTCAACCCTTCTTGTGTGGCGTCCGCCTTCAAAATCGGTATGCAGAAATGCCTGCACCATCTCCCAGGCCAAATCATTGGGAATAAAACGTCCAGGCAGCGCAAGGATGTTGGCATCGTTATGCTGGCGGGCCAATTTGGCTAGTTCCACGTTCCAACACAAGGCGGCACGTACATTATGGTGGTGGTTGGCAGTCATCTGGGCACCATTGCCGCTGCCACAGAGAATGATACCCAAAGGATATTCTCCGACCTCAATGGCCGTAGCCAGAGGATGGATTATATCAGGATAATCGACGCTCTCTGGGCTATTGGTGCCAAAGTCTTTGACTTGATAACCCGCCTCAGTCAGCTTTTCAATCAAATACTGCTTCATCTCGAAGCCGCCATGGTCGCTCGCAATGGGAATAATCTGCTCCATTTTTCCGTTGTTGATAAATCAATTCGCAAAAGTACATATTTTCGTTGTTCGTCGCCGAGCTATCCCACTATTTCTGAAAGACTTACCCGCTTGAAAAAAATCAACATTTTTGAAATAATAAATTGATAATCAGTATTTTATTTAGTTATCAACAGCGTTTCTGTTGAAAACTTTTTTATTGCAGTCAACAAAAAAGAAGCGAAAAAGTATCAACAGATTTTCGACCCAGAACAACAGAAAAATCAACATTATTTCGAAAAGATGGTATCCATTTTACCTATTTTTTCGTTTTTCAACGGATATCCGAAAAAGGATAAATCAAGTTGAAAAAGAAACCATTAATATTTTTGATAAAAGACACCTCAAAACGAAAACCATTAATGCAAGAAATTTATTGAAAAGTTTTCAACCAATTCACAGGCTTATTATTATCCGTAACATTCTTCAATTAATTAAATCTTTAAAATTAAAAAAAAAGGAATATTGATAATTGATGTGTTGAAAACTCCGAAACATTTTCGATTTGAATGTTTCGAAGGGTGTGGTTATTCCAGCAAAAATACCTAATTTTGACCCCGAATTTGACAAGCAATGAAGCGCATACTGAGTATAATTTGGGTAATCGTAACGGGACTGTTCTTGGGTCATGAAGCTTTCTCACAGACTGAGTATCAGACCTATACCTATCCAAGCGGACAGATTTCGAGCGAAGGAACCTTGTGCAATGGCAAGCCTGATGGGCTTTGGAAGACCTACTACGAGAATGGTCAGCTGAAATCCATAGGCAAGCGTACGGACTTTCTGCTAGACAGCACTTGGGTCTTCTTTTCCGAGTCGGGCGATACCACGTTGATTGTCAACTATAAAAAGGATTTGAAGAATGGTCCGCGCTTTACCTTTGGTAAAGAAGACATTTTGGAAGAGCCTTTTGTCAACGATGTGAAGCAAGGCGAGGGTCGTAAGTATGACAAGAAATATCATGTCATTCAGACCATCACTTACAAAAACGGTTTGGAAGAAGGCATCTCACCAGTTTTTGACACTACTGGGTTGTTACGCGAAATTATCACTTACCGTAAAGGTTTTGTCATGACTCGCGAAGCCTTGAACCGATATGACCACGAAGGCAAAAAACACGGCTATTGGAAGACCTTCTTTGACGATTGGAGCCTACACACGGAGTGTTATTACCGTCATGGACTCCGCGATGGATTCTACAAGGAATATGATGAAAAAGGTAACCTGAAAAAGATTACCAAATACGTGAACGATGTTGAGCAGGTGATGGAAAGCGACATGAAACCTCTCATAGTAAAGCATGAATATTATCCCAGCGGTAAAGTGCGCCGTGAAGCTTCATTCCGTGATGGAAAGCGTGAAGGCGTATGGCGTGAGTTCGATGAGGAAGGTAATGTCATCAACTCACAGACCTATAAGAAAGGCGCTTTAGTAGGCGAAGGCATTGTGGGTACTGATGGCAAGCGTCGTGGCGAATATAAGGAGTTCTATCCCGACAGCACCGTGCGTGCCGAGGGTTTGTTTGTTGACGGACTGCGCTCAGGCGAATGGAAGTTCTACTATCACAACGGTCAGCTTCAGGAAGTGGGCAGTTACAAGGAAGGCGACCCTGACGGATTATGGGTTTGGTATTACGATAACGGTCAAAAACAGATTGAGGAGCAGTTCTACAAAGGCTTGCAAAACGGACCTTACAAGGAATATGACACCAAAGGCAATGTCATCGTTTCGGGTACCTATTTCGATGGTATGAAAAACGGCAAATGGACGGAGCAGATCGGCGACATGCGCACGCAAGGTGAATACCGCAACGACAAACAAGTTGGCGAATGGGTCTCCTACTACGACAACGAAAAGATGGCTTTCCGTGGCAATTTCAATGCTGGCTATCCAGATGGAGAGCATAGTTTTTACTATGAAAACGGCAAACTGCGCGAAATCCAATGCTATAAAGCTGGAGTTAAAGACGGCGATTGGAAGAAATACCTCGATACAGGTGAATTGTATTTCACGGTGACCTATGATCAAGGCAAGGAAGTGAAATACGACGGTGAGGCCTTGGATGACAACGAAATCATCAAAGAATGAAGCAGATACCTTTCTTACATCCAGGATCAAAAGTGGGTATTGCCGCACCAGCTAGAATGGTGATGCCCGAAGAGATGGCTGTTGGCATCCAATGGTTAAAAGACATGGGCTTTGTGCCTGTTTATGATAACCGTCTTTTCGCGCAACATTTTATCTTCTCCGGCGATGATAATACTCGTGCGGCTGTTTTTCAGGAATATCTTGACAATGAAGACATTGAAGCCATTTGGCTGGCTCGTGGAGGTTATGGTAACATCCGCATCATCGACAAGTTGGACTTTACCAGGTTTCTACATCATCCTAAATGGATGATAGGCTTTAGCGATGGTACGGTACTTCATGGAAAACTGAATCAACTGAATGTACCCAGTCTCCATGCGGCCATGCCTTTTTATTTTGCCAACAAGACGCCAAGAGCCAAGCAGTCTTTATATGATGCTTTGATTGGCAAGCCTTTACATTATGTCATCCCAGCACATCCTCAAAACCGTTTGGGTGAGATGGAGGGTGAGGTTGTTGGCGGTAATTTGTCCGTTCTTATGGGATTGAATGGATCTGACATTTTCCCGAAAACCGATGGCAAAATCCTTTTCATAGAGGAAGTGGACGAATATATCTACCACATCGACAGGATGATGCATGCCTTGAAACGCGCTGGGAAGTTGGAACATCTGAAGGGTCTGGTTGTAGGCGGTCTGACCCAAATACACGACAACACTCACCCTTTTGGGATGAGTGTTGAGGAAGTGATTTCCGAAGCTGTTTCAGAATATGATTACCCAGTGTGTTTCAATTTTCCATCCGGACATCTTGATGATAACTGTGCGATCTTCTTTGGTCTACAAACCCAAATAGAAGTCACGGCAGAACAATCAGTTTGCCATAGCAATTTTGTCCATTGACTTCAGGAGGTTCTTCAATAACTCTGGTTTGGTCAGGTTGAGCCAGTCGCAGAAGGTGATGCCCATGTATTTCGCAGTCTTCTTCCAGCTGCCTTTCATGTCTTTCTTCAGCGAGAAGATATAAGAATTGCTAGTGCCGAGCAGTACTTCCTTCAAGGCGCAGACCTTGTAGACAATCTCGTTGAAGTAGCTCTCGCTAGCCACACCCGTCTTGCACTCGATGACGAACAGTTTGTTGGCCTTCATGAAACATACATCCAACTCGTTGTTGTGTTTAAGGATGCCGTTGGAGATATGCACACCCATGGCGATATCATCAGGTTGAAGCACACCTTTGATGAGGGCATATACATATTCCTCAAACCAACCGCCCGTAAGATATTCAATCTCATGCTGTTGCAAGGAACCTTTCCTTTCGGGGACAAAGCCGATGTAATTCAAGAACTTGCTCAAATTCGGGATGGGCGTCATGTTTTCCTTGTGCGGGTTTTCTACCTCCGAGATGATGAGGAACTTCCAGTTGCGGTATTTCTCGCGCAAGATGTCCATGACCTTGTAGTCGCCTTGACCGAACAAGCCTTGCGAGAACATGGTGAACATGTGCTGCGAGAATGCCGTCTCCTTCACCTGTTGGCGCGGCTGGTCCACATCGCTCTCCAATCCATAGAGGCCGAAATACTCCTTCAAGTTCATGCGATGCTTAATGGGATAGACCTCGTCATCATCGTCATAGATGCTATGGTCGAAGATGGTCTTGACAATAAGATTCTCACGTGTTTGTGTGTAGAAAAACAAGGTATTGAACTCCTCAAATACATGCTGTACCGACAAGGTCATGTAACGGTTGCCGCCGGCCAAGTTAAGATAATACTGCTTGTTGGGAATCAGATTACCCTTGATGGTGCGGCAGATGTATTCGTAGAGCATCTTGTCTTCGTGCCGTTTGACGATGATACTTTTTACCTGACTTTCGTCGACATTCAACGATACAGCCAAACGATGGATGCAATTGGATTCCTCTTCAGTGGAAATGAACAACAACTCGTCGCCTTCCTCGTAGTATTCTTTGGTGAAGAGATAAGCCGGCATCGGATTGCTTTTGTCTATGATATTGACAATGGTTTTGGACATAATTATCTGATAATAAGTTTTTTCACACGATTACTAAAAGCGTTCTTGACTTCAATAAAATATACCCCGCTATTTAAAGCTTCAACACAAATACTATTATTTTGACTATCAATCAATTGAGATTGTACTAGTTGTCCGTTAAGGTTATAAATCAGCACTTCTGAAGGCGTGGCTTCATCAAGGATAAGGGTGAAACTGCCGTTGGAGACAGGATTCGGCGCGATTTCAAAAGAAGCAGTCTCCGATTCGTCGATGGCATCATAGCCGATAAAAGGAATAAAAGTGACCAAGCCCAGATTTTGATTGTCGTTTTGGTGAATGATATGGTCTTCAATCTCCTGTTCGCTTGTGCTGCCCCAGTCGTTACCGATGGCCATGATGTCGCAAGTGGAATTATTGTAGAGGTCGTATGTCACACCGCCGTTGCCGTTGTCGTGAATTTGGTTGTAGCCCCAATTGTCTTCGGTGCCGAGGTTGACATCAGCTGCATTGATGACGGTGATGCCCCAAAGGCTGCCTGTGATGCTATTATCACGCAAAACAGCCTTGTTGTTGGCATCTATACCATAGATACTGATACCACTACCGCCATTCATAGGGTTGTCTTCATGGTAATTGTCCAAAAACTCGTTTCCGATAATCAAGGAACTGAGGTGATAGCCTTGTTGGTTGTAACCGTAACGGTTGTTTTTTATGACATTGTCTTTCAGCAAGATTTTGGTGTCACCTGTACCCATAAGGTCGGCAATGGATACGCCTCCCGTGTGGTGATTAAAAGCATAAGTTCCGTCAATCAGGTTACCAACGATATAGATGGTGTCTTCGGCTCCTGGACCAAGGTTGATTTGCGGCTGATTACCACCTTCCACATCATTATTTGAATCAAACTCGCAGTTTAGGATTTTGGGCGAGCTTTGTCCGTTAGCTGGCGAGCCGATAGCTGCACCTTCATTCAGCAGGAAATAACAGTTCTCGATGACTGGATTGCAATTGAATATGTCGATAGCGGAATGGCAATATTCTGTAGTAAAATACACAAATTTGACATCATCGAAAGTCACTTCAGATTCAATGACTTTGATGCCAGAACCATCGCTGAAATACATCTTCTTGACTTGACAGTCAGAGGCATTTTCAAATGACATGGAGAATGATGGATCGCCCATGATGGAAACACGGTTTGCGTTTTCACAAATCATGGAACCGTGAATGGTGAGATGTGCATCTTCAACATAGATTTTTTGGAATCCATTGTTGATTTTCAAGATGTCGTTGGTCGAAATGGTGAGGTCGCCGTGGATGTGGTAATTTGGGCTGTCGAAAGTCACCAATCCGTCAGTGACATTGACAAGTTCACTCATGGTATAGGTCGTGCCGTTGCCAGGGCTGACCCATTGCGCGTTCAGCATCGACCAAAAGCCAAGAATAAAAACAAAAGTAAAAAAAAGTCTTTTCATGGGTATTTTTTTTGGCTTTTAGCTATTAGCAATTAGCCGTTAGCTTATCAGCTTTGAAGCTAATAGCTAACGGCTAAAAGCCAATAGCCAAATAATTACTTCTTAATCGCCGCAATGCCAGGCAGTTCCTTGCCTTCGATGGCTTCAAGCAGGGCACCACCACCGGTGGAGACATAACTCACTTGGTCGGCGAGGCCGAACTTATTAATGCAGGCTACAGAATCGCCGCCACCAATAAGTGAAAAAGCTCCGGCCTTTGTAGCCTCTGCGATAGCTTCAGCGATGGCCTTAGAGCCTACCGCGAAGGTGTCGAACTCAAACACACCACAGGGACCATTCCAGAGGATGGTCTTCGAGCCTTTGATGACGTTGGCGAACAGCTCGCGGGTCTTGGGGCCGATATCCATGCCTTCCCAGCCTTCGGGGATGTCCATCGGGTCGACGACTTGGGTGTTGGCATCGTTGCCGAACTTGTCACCAACTACGCAGTCGATGGCCAAAACGAGGTTGACACCTTTTTCCTTGGCTTTGGCAAGGATATCCAAAGCGAGATCGAGTTTGTCGTCTTCGCAGATGGAGTTGCCAATCTTACCGCCAAGAGCCTTCTTAAAGGTATAGGTCATGCCGCCGCAGAGGATGAGGTTGTCGACCTTGGTGAGCAGGTTCTCGATGATTTCAATCTTCGTGGATACTTTCGAGCCACCCATGATGGCGGTGAAGGGATGCTGGATCTCGTTCATCACCTTGTTGACGGCAGCCACTTCCTTACCCATGAGGTAGCCGAACATCTTGTGGTCGGCATCGAAGTAGTCGGCAATCAAAGCAGTCGAAGCATGGGCGCGGTGGGCGGTGCCAAAGGCATCGTTGATGTAGTATTCGCCATAACCCGCAAGGGTCTTTGTGAACTCTTTCTGTGAGGCTTTAACAGCTTTCTTGGCTTCGTCGTAGCCTTCTTCGCCTTTCTCGATTCCGCGCGGCTTGCCTTCCTCTTCGGCATAGAAGCGGAGGTTTTCGAGCACCAGCACCTCACCGGGCTTCAAAGCGGCCACTTGGTCGGCGGCTTTCATGCAGTCGGTGGCGAACTGGACGGGACGGCCCAGCAGCTCTTCCAAGTGCTTGATAATCGGATTGATGGAATACTTCGGGTCGGGGTTCTTCTTCGGGCGACCGAGGTGCGACATCAGCACAACCATGCCTTTGTCGTTCAAGACCTTGTTGATAGTGGGCAGGGCGGCACGCATACGGGTGTCGTCGGTGATGTTGAAATTGTCGTCCAACGGGACATTAAAATCGACGCGGATCACCACGCGCTTGTTTTCAAAATTGATTTGATCGATGTTTACCATGGTATTTGATTTAAAAATTTAAGATTCAATATTTTATTGGCATTTCACCATGTAGAGTTTACTTTTTCTTAAAGCATTTCTTCTTTTTCTTCTCTTTTTTGACGGGTTCCTTCGGGATGACCATGTTGATAGCTCTAGGAAGCATCTCAAAATCGAAAGGTGAATTGTTGAGGTTTTCGCCTTCGGTCTCCACCAACAATGAATGAGGAGGAATCGAGACGATATGAATCCTTTTTCCTCGGAAAGTTTTCACCTCATCGATTTTATTGATGAAAGTGCCGTCATAAACATTTTTTACATTGGCAGCAAACTTGAAAATGGATACTTTTTTGATGACAGTAACATCAAACAATCCATCGTTTGGAATGGCGTTAGGCATAGTCATCATTCCTCCACCGTTGAAACGACAATTGCCAATGGAAAGATTAAGGATATAGTCGTCAAAGACCAGTTCGTCGTCAATGGTGAGTTGGATATGGGTGATTTTGTATTTAAAAATACATTTCACCAAGCTGATGAGATACCGGATAGTACCACTTTTGCCTTGTTGCTTCATCAGGTTGGTAGAACTGCACACCATTTCGTCCAAGCCTGTTCCGGCAGCGTTAAGAAAATACCGGATTTTAGAGTCGCCATCGTTATAGTAGGTTAGCTTGCCGATGTCGTGGGCAAAGGTATATCCTGTTTTGATGATTTTTATGACTTCCTCATATTCCATTGGGATGCCGAAGGTGCGGCACCAGTCATTACCCGTTCCGATAGGCAGTGCGGCCATGGTGATTTCAGTCGTCGGCACCACGTCTTGCGTGAAAATGCCGTTGATGACCTCGTTGTTGGTGCCGTCGCCACCTACCGAGATGAATTTTCGGTAGCCTTGTTCCACGATGGCGTTACGGACGATTTCAATAGCATGTCGGGGATATTCGGTCAGTATGTCATCGAACTCAATGCCCGCATCAATAAGCATTTGCTTGATTTCTGGCCAGTCTTTCTCGGCCTTTCCGACCGAGGCTTTCGGATTGACGACAACCAACCATTTTGTGTTTGTTTCAGTCATAAAAGAGTCTTAATTTGGGGTCAAAGATAGGAAATAAAACAATTGGTCAAGCCAAAAGTGCCGTACTTTGGAAAAAGTATGGCTTTCACATGAGTTTTTTTTCTATTTTTGCGCTTTATTTATAATGGAGTAGTGTCCTATGATTACACTGAATGACAGAATTACCCTCGAGGAGGTTGAAAAAGTGTTGTATGCGCACGAAAATATAGCGGTTGCACCCGCTTGGGTCGATCGTGTGGAGGCTTGCTACCGTTTTTTGGAGCGGTTTGCCGCCGACAAGGTCATCTACGGCATCAACACGGGTTTTGGTCCCATGGCACAATGGCGCGTTGACGACCAATATCTCAACGACCTCCAATATAATATCATCCGTAGCCATTCCACGGGCGCAGGAGAGCCTTTGGACGACGTGTACGTAAAATCGGCCATGATGGCTCGTCTCGGTACGGTGCTGCAATGCCGCTCGGGTGTGCACACCGATGTGGTGAAGCTGCTCGTCGAGTTCATCAATCGCGAGATTTATCCCTTCATCCCCATGCATGGCAGTGTGGGTGCCAGTGGCGACTTGGTGCAACTGGCACATATCGCCCTCTGTCTCATCGGCGAAGGCGAAGTCCATTATAAAGGCCAGTGGAGACCTACCGCCGAGGTAATGAAAGAAAACAACCTCGAACCGCTCAAGATGCACATCCGCGAAGGTCTCTCTATCACCAACGGCACTTCCGTGATGACAGGCATCAGCATGGTTAACCAGTTCCACGCTGAGACCCTGCTCGACTGGGCGACTTTGGCCGCCGTCTGGATGAATGAAATCGCTTCTTCGTTTGATGATTACATGTCGGAAGGCGAGAACAACTGCCGTCGTCATGAGGGACAGCAAATCGTCGCCCGCCGTTTGCGCGAACTGTCGGAAGGCTCGCAATGTCTGAAGAAACGCGCTCATGAGCTTTACGACTACGGCCACTCTGATGTAAAGGTGTTTGAGCACAAGGTGCAGGCCTATTATTCGTTGCGTTGTACGCCACAAATTCTCGGTCCCATCGCCGACACGCTGAAATACACGCGTCAGATCCTTGAAGATGAACTCAACTCAGCTTGCGATAACCCTATCGTCGACCCTGAGACGGAATATGTCTACCACGGCGGCAACTTCCACGGCGACTACATCTCGTTGGAAGAAGACAAGGTGAAAATCGCCTTGGTTCGTCTCGCCATGACTTCGGAACGTCAGCTGAACTACCTCTTCCACGATCGTATCAACGGCATCCTTCCGCCCTTCCTCAATCTCGGAACGCTCGGACTGAACTATGGCATGCAGGCTTGCCAGTTCACGGCCACTTCGACGACCGCCGAATGCCAGACCTTGGCCATGCCCAACTATGTGCATAGCATCCCTAACAACAATGACAATCAAGACATCGTCAGCATGGGAACCAACAGCGCTTTGCTTTGCAAGCAAGTGGTGGAGAACTGCTTCCAGGTGATGGCCATCCAATACATCGCCTTAGCTCAGGCCACCGACTGCCTGAAGATTGCCGACAAACTGGCGCCTACTTCGAGGAAGATGTACGACAAGGTACGCGAAATCATCCCGCTCTTCATCGAGGACACGCCTTTCTACAAGGAAATCGCAGCCGTTGAGAATTATCTGAAAACCAATCCTTTGAAACTGAAATAATGAAATACGCCCTCATCACAGGTGCTTCACGCGGTTTGGGTAAAGCCATCGCTTTGCGCCTGGCCAAAGACGGTTTTGCCGTCATCATCAACTATCAATCTAACCGCGAGGCCGCCGAAGACACCTTGAAGCAAGTCCAAGAAGCCGGCGGCACAGGCGAGTTGCTGCCTTTCAACGTTGCCGACCCGCAAGCCATCGAAGCGGCTTTGGAGTCATGGTCTGAGAAACACCCCGACGATTATATCTCTGTGTTGGTCAACAACGCAGGCATCCGTCAGGACAACCTCATGATTTTCATGCAGGAAGAGCAGTGGAACAAGGTGCTTGACACCACCATGAACGGCTTCTTCTACATCACGCGCCGTCTGCTGAAGAACATGATGACCCATCGCAACGGGCGCATCATCAATATGGCTTCATTGTCAGGACTGAAAGGCCTGCCAGGACAAACCAACTATTCCGCTGCCAAAGCCGCTCTCATCGGGGCCACCAAGGCCTTGGCGCAAGAAGTGGCGGCCCGTAAGGTGACCGTCAACGCCATCGCTCCTGGCTTCATCGAAAGCGATATGACCAAAGACCTCGACGAAGCCGAGCTGAAGAAACTCATCCCGTTGGGTCGTTTCGGCCAGCCCGAAGAAGTGGCCGCCTTAACTAGTTTCCTCGCATCGGATGATGCCGCTTACATCACAGGACAAGTCATTTCAATCAATGGAGGTTTATATACATGAGAAGAGTTGTTATAACCGGCATGGGCATCTGGTCCTGCCTCGGTAAAAATAAAGAAGAAGTCGCGGCTTCGTTGCGCGAAGGCCGTTCTGGCATCGGCATCCAACCCGAACGCACCGAATATGGCTATCGTTCGCCTCTCACGGGAATGGTTGAAAAACCCCAACTGAAAGGCAAACTCGACCGTAAGCTCCGCATGTATCTCGCCGAAGAAGGCGAATATGCCTACATGGCTACTTGTGAAGCCTTCGAGCAGGCGGGTGTTGACGATGCCTATCTGCTTGAAAACGAAGTCGGCGTGCTGTTTGGCAACGACTCATCAGCCAAGGCTGTCATCGACTCGCATGAGACCATTTTGGAGAAGAAAGACACCACATTGGTAGGTTCGTCGGCCATCTTCCAGTCGATGAACTCGACAGTGACGATGAACCTCTCCACCATCTTCCACCTGAAAGGCATCAACATGACCATCAGTGCAGCCTGCGCCAGCGGCTCGCATTCCATCGGTTTGGGTGCATTGTTGATTCGCAACGGCTTGCAGGACATGGTGTTGTGCGGTGGTGCCCAAGAAACCAACTACCTCTCGATGGGTAGCTTCGACGGCATCAGTGCCTTCTCGACACGTGTAGACGAGCCGACCAAGGCCTCTCGTCCCTTTGACCGTGACCGCGACGGCCTTGTACCAAGCGGCGGTGCAGCGGCTTTGGTGCTTGAGGACTACGATCACGCTGTGGCTCGTGGCGCCACCATCTTGGCAGAAGTGTGCGGCTATGGCTTCTCTTCCAATGGCGAGAGCCATATCTCCCAGCCTAGCGAAGACGGCTGCTTCCGCGCCATGACCCGCGCCATGAAGGAAGCCGGGGTTGAGGTTGCCGACATCGACTATGTCAACGCCCACGCCACCTCCACGCCGCAAGGCGACATGTTTGAGGCTTTGGCTTTGAAGCGCCTCTTCGGTGCGGCACAAACGCCCATCTCGTCCACCAAGTCAATGACGGGCCATGAGTGCTGGATGGCTGGGGCTAGCGAGATCGTCTACTGTATCCTGATGATGCAAGGCGGTTTCATCGCGCCCAATATCAATTTCGAGCATCCTGACGAATATTCCGAAGGCATTAACATTGTCAATAAAACGACAGAGAAACAACTCAAGACCGTCCTATCCAACTCCTTTGGTTTTGGAGGGACCAATTCTGCATTGGTAATCAAAAATAACAAATAATCAACTAATTAAAACACAAGTCCTATGAAACGTTTATTCTTAATGGCAGTCATGATCTTAGTTGCCACGGTCACATTTGCATCCAACCCGCTTAAGGTGATTAGCGGAAACAAGAAATTCTTCAAGTCAGCTGAAGGAAAGGTCATTCTGGAAGTGATTTTTGATGCCAACGCCACATACGATGGCAAAATGCCTCTGACAGAGAAATACGATGACCTTGACGCGAAGACAGTTATTTCTTACAATGGTTTTATTGAGGAGTTTAACGATAATAACTCTAAGATGTCTTTCGTGAAGGATGAAGCCGAAGCAGATTACAAGATAACTATCAATGTGACAAAAATAGATGAGTTTGTCAATGTGATGGGCTGGATACCAGGTCCTTGCATTCGTGTTTGGGGTACATTGACCGTTACTGATGTCAAAACCAGCGAATCTTTATTGGTCGTTGAAATCGACGAAATTGATGGTGGTTCTGCACCTACGACCGACCGTGCCTTTAATGATACCTTTGGAGAATTGGGTGAAAGGATTGCCAAACTGAAATAATCGAACAAACACAAAAAACATGCATCTTACACCTGCTTTATTAGAAGCCTATTGCAAAGAACATTTGTCGGCGCGCGAAGCACAAGCCAAGGCAGAATGGATTGCTTGGGGACCTATCGTGTTCCAAGTGAGCCGTCTGATGAAGAAATTCGGCATTTTCGAGATGCTGCGCAACAGCGACAACGGCATGACCGAAGCTGAAATAGCTGAGAAAGCTGGCATCAGCGGCTATGCTGCCAAGGTGATGCTCGAAGCGAGTCTCTGCATCGGCACAGTGCTTATCGATCCTGTGAACGACCGCTACACGCTGAGCAAAACGGGTTGGTTCTTCATCACTGACCGCGCCACCGACGTGAATACCGAATTCAATCACGATGTGAACTACGAAGGCTGGTTCCATCTGGAGGAAAGCCTGAAAGAAGGCCGTCCCGCTGGACTGGAGCACTTCGGTCCGTGGCCCACGGTATACGAAGGCCTCTCACAACTGCCGCCACAAGTGCAAAATAGCTGGTTCGGCTTCGACCATTTCTATAGCGACAGCTCGTTCCAGCAAGCCCTTGAACTGGTGTTTGCCAGCAAGCCAAAAACCCTGCTCGACGTAGGTGGCAACACAGGTCGTTGGGCCTTGCAGTGCGTGGGATTCAACAACGACGTGCAGGTGACCATTGTGGACCTTCCCCAGCAGCTGGAGATGATGCGTAAAGCCACTGCTGGCAAGCCGGGTGCCGATCGCATCGAAGGCTATGGCATGAACCTGTTGGATGCCTCTCAAGCCTTCCCCACCAACAAGCATTACGACGCCATCTGGATGAGCCAGTTCCTCGACTGCTTTGGAGAGGATGAAATCGTGAGCATCGTGAGTCGCGCTGCCAAGATCATGGATGACAACAGCCGTTTGTATATCATGGAGACGTTTTGGGACCGCCAGCGTTTTGAGCCAGCTGCCTTCTGCCTCACCATGACGAGCCTGTATTTCACCGCCATTGCTAACGGCAATAGTAAAATGTACCACAGCGACGACATGACAAGATTGGTCGAAAAGGCAGGCCTGCAAGTTGAGACCATCCACGACAACCTTGGCCTAGGACACAGCATTATGGTTTGCAAGAAATGATGAATGCGGAATGCTGAATGTGGAATTTTGAATCTTTAAATTTTGAATTTTTGAATCTTTAAATCCCAAATATGAATAGACAAGAAATAGAAGCAAAAGTCAAGGAATTCCTCATCGAGGACCTTGAGATTGACGAAGAAAAAATCCAACCTGAGGCCCGTCTGAAAGAAGACATCGGTATCGACAGCCTCGATTTTGTTGACATCGTGGTCATCGTCGAAAAGACCTTCGGTTTCAAGATGAAGACCGAGGAAATGGGTCCGGTGAAGACCTTCAACGACTTCTGCGATTACATCGAGAGAAAGATAGCCTAAGCTTCGAATGACCGACACCCTGCAACATAAAGAATGGTCGGGCAAGACAGACGGACAGCCGTGGATGCAGCGCTCGTTGATAGCAATGTTCCGCGTGCTGCCCCTGTGGCTGCTCTACGGCGTGATGGCTTTGGTGGTGCCTTTCTATATGCTTTTCAGCAGGAAGGGCTACCAGGCCATGTATCGTTTTTTCCACGACCACTTCGGTTACGGGCCATTGAAGTCGTTTTGTAAGGTGTATGCCAACCATTTCCGTTTCGGGCAGATTATCTTGGACCGCTTTGGCGTGTATGCTGGCAAGAAATATCAGTTTGAGTCGGAAGGACAAGAGCTGATGGACGAATTGGAGACCCTTCCAGAAGGGTTCATCACCCTGAGCTGCCATATAGGTAACTACGAAATCGCGGGCTATTTCATGCAGCCGAAGCACAAGAAATTCAGTGCTATGGTGTATGCAGGCGAGACGGCCACGGTGATGGAAAACCGCCAGCGCTTTTTGGCACAAAACAACATCAGCCTAATTACAGTGAAAGAAGACCTTTCTCATCTTTTTACCGTAAACTCAGCCTTGGACAATGGTGAAATCGTAAGTATGCCCGCTGACCGTATCTTCGGCTCTCAGAAGGCCGTGGAATGTCGGTTTTTTGGTGAGACGGCGCGTTTTCCTTTGGGTGGCTTTGCGATGGCTGTGCAGAAAGGCGTTTCAGTGTTGGCAGTCTTTGTGATGAAAGAAGGCATGAAGAAATACCATGCCTATGTCAGGAAGATAGAATGCAATCGGGAGGCTAGCAAACGTGAGCAGATGAGTCAACTGGCGCAAAGGTATGCCGAACAACTGGAAGACATCGTGCGCCGTTACCCCACGCAGTGGTTCAACTATTTTGATTTTTGGAAGCAATGAAGGCGATAGAAGACATAACGTTAAAGGAACTGATTCCACAGCGGCCTCCGTTCGTCATGATTGACAAATTGGTGTCGTGCGACACGGTTGTCACTATGACCGAACTAGAGGTACGTGAGGACAACATCTTCGTTGCAGAGGGTCGCCTGACGGCAGAAGGTCTGATGGAAAACATCGCCCAGACTTGTGCCGCCCGCATGGGATACATCAATCTCAGCAGAGGCGAAAAAGTAAAAATAGGAGTTATCGGCGCCGTCAATAGTTACGAGATTTTTCAGACCCCCAAAGTGGGTGAACGCATCGTTACTACGATAGAGGTGCTAGAAGAGATGTTTCAAATCACCATGGTGAAGGCTGTGGTCAAGTGTGGCGAGAAAGTCATGGCGGAGGCCAACATGAAAATTGCAATTACAGACGTTGATTCGCAAGATTAAGCATTATGGAGAAGAAAGTGCTAACGGTAACCAAGCCCTTTGAAATCCGCTTCAGCGAAGTGGACTCGATGGGCGTGGTATGGCACGGCCATTACGCCATCTATTTCGAAGACGCCCGCGAGGCGTTTGGCGCCAAGTACAACTTGGAATACTTGATGATGTATGACCTTGGTTTCTTTGAACCCATCGTTGAGCTTACCTTCAAGTACAAACACCCCTTGATTTATGGGATGAAACCTGAAATCACCATCACCTATAAGCCTTGCGATGCGGCGAAAATCATCTTTGACTATGAGATTCGCGATACCGAGACGGGTGAAACCATGGTGACAGGCCATTCCGTGCAAGTGTTTATGGACGCCAAAAGCCATCAACTCGTGTTGACTAGCCCTGACTTCTATGAGCAATGGAAACAAAAATGGGAGGTAAACGGATGATTGTCAGCTTGGCACATAATATCCTTTCGCCTTTGGGCATGACCACCGCCGAGAACTACGCGGCAGTGAAAGCCGGTCGCTCGATGCTGAAGCGTTACGAGGGACTTTGGGACCTCCCCGAACCCTTTGTGGCCTCGCTAATGGACAGGGACAAGGTGGAGCAAGCCTTTGTTGAAATCGCTGATAATAAGCAATATACCTTCTTCGAGAAGATGATTATCCTCTCGGCTTCGAGAGCTATCGCAGAGGCGGACATCAATGCTTCTTCCGACAAGGTGCTGTTTGTTCTTTCCACGACGAAAGGTAATGTGTTCCTTTTGGACAAGCGCGAGAAAGGATTTCCACAAGAGCGGGTGCTACTCGGCGTGGCTGCCAAACAGATGACAGACTTTTTCCACAATCCCAACACGCCGCTGGTGGTGTCTAACGCCTGCATCTCAGGTGTATGTGCTCAGATTGAGGCGATGCGCAACTTAGAAAGCGGTGCTTTCGACTATGTCGTCGTGGTGGGCTGCGATGTGCAATCTGCGTTTATCGTGTCGGGCTTCCAGTCGTTCAAAGCCTTGTCAGTGGAACCTTGCAAGCCTTTTGACGCTAACCGCACAGGCTTGAACCTTGGCGATGCCGCTGCGACCATCATCTATACTCGCAAAGACCAAGTCAGCGAAAACGAATGGGTGTCTTGTCGCGGGGCTATCCGCAACGACGCCAACCATATCAGCGGTCCGTCGCGCACGGGCGAAGGCAGCTACCGGGCCTTGAAAGTCGCCCTCGGCCATGTCAAGCCCGAACAACTCGCCTTCATCAACACACACGGCACTGCCACATTATATAATGATGAGATGGAGTCGGTGGCCATCGAAAGGGCTGGACTGGCACAGGTGCCGGTCAATGGCCTGAAAGGCTATTATGGCCACACCATGGGTGCGGCAGGCATCTTGGAGACCATCCTTTCCATGCAGGCCATCGACGACCACAACATATTGGCTACCAGAGGCTACGAGACCATCGGCGTGACGCATCCTTTGGTGCTTTCCAACCAGAACCAATCGACAAACAAACGGATGTTCATCAAACTGCTCTCGGGTTTCGGCGGGTGCAATGCGGCTTTGCTCATGGCGAAAGGAGGTGAGGCATGTTAAAGGTCTACATCAATCCAGAGATAGTGATGCTCAATGATAAGCCATTGGCGCACAACGAAAAAGGTGCTGCCTTGTTGACCGAACTCTATCGCAACTATATCGGCGACTACCCGAAGTTCTTCAAGATGGACACCTTAAGTAAGTTGGGCTTTGTGGCCTCCGAACTGCTTTTGCAGGCCGAAGGCGGAACGCGATTTGAGCCGCGTGAGGACCGCGCCATCGTTTTCTTCAACCGTAGCGCTTCGTTGCAGGCCGACACCGCCTATCAAGCCACCATACAAGACAAGGAGAATTTCTTCCCGAGTCCGGCGGCATTTGTCTATACTTTGCCCAACATCGTTACGGGCGAAATTGCCATTCGCAACAAGTATTTTGGCGAGACCTCTTTCATTGTTTTTCCCGAACACGACTCGCAGATCATGGCACAACAATTGCAGCTCGCCTTCCTCGACCCGATGACCACCAGCATTCTCAGTGGCTGGCTCGACTGCACCGACGAAAACCACTTTGAAGCCGAATTATTCATTATATACAAATCAAATCTTTGAATCTTGAAATCTTGAAATTTTTAAATCTTTAAATACACAATTATGGATGAACTGATTTACACCCTGAAACAACAAATCATTGAGGCCTTGAACCTTGAAGACATGAAACCGGAAGACATCGACGAGAATGCCTCCCTGTTTGGCGAAGGTCTTGGTCTCGACTCCATCGATGCGCTGGAACTGATTGTGCTGATGGAAAAGAACTACGGTATCAAGTTAAAAGACCCGTCACAAGGCAAGGAAATCTTTAAGTCGGTGGCTGTGATGGCCGACTACATCGCGAAGAACCGCACCAAATAAACCGATGGAGCCGATTCTAATCACAGGCATGGGCGTCGTTTCGGCGATTGGCCTCGGCAAGGCGCAGACCTTAGAAGCTTTGCTGGCCAACCGTTCGGGCGTGGGTGAGCTGAAATACCTCAAGACGGAACACAAGGAGTTTCCCGTTGGCGAGGTCAAGCTGAGCGATGCCGAGATGCGCGAGCGTTTGGGTATCCCTCAGGATGCCGTCACCACACGCACCGCGCTGATGGGCATGTTGGCCCTTGGCGAGGCCTTAGAGGAGGCACAGCTGTCGCAAGAGATGCTGCCTAAAGTGGGCTTCATCTCGGGCACGACGGTGGGCGGCATGGACATGAGCGAGCAGTTTTACCTTGATTATATCCATGGCGAGGCGCACAAGGAATACATCGCCGTTCACGACTGCGGTAGCTGTTCCGAAATGACTGCCAACCATTTCGGCAAGTTCGCCTTTGTGACGACCTTGTCGACCGCCTGTTCCTCAGCAGCAAATGCCATTATCTTGGGTGCCAACATGATACAATGCGGTGAAGCCGACATCGTGGTGGTGGGCGGAAGTGAATGCATCACCAAGTTCCACCTCAACGGTTTCAATGCGCTGATGATCCTCGACACAGAGCCTTGTCGGCCCTTTGATGCCACGCGGCACGGCTTGAATCTTGGTGAAGGTGCCGCCTATCTTGTTTTGGAATCGGCAGAAAGCGCGAAACGTCGTGGCGTGAAGGCTCAAGCCCTGCTTTCGGGCTATGGCAACGCCTGTGATGCTTTCCATCAGACGGCCTCGTCACCTGACGGCGAAGGGGCTTATCGAGCAATGAGTGAGGCTTTGCAACTTGCTGGGTTGCAGACTTCCGACATCGATTATATCAATGCGCATGGCACGGGCACGCAAAACAACGATGCCAGTGAGAGCCAGGCGATGAAACGGTTGTTTGGCGACCATGTGCCGCCTGTCTCTTCCACCAAGCCGTTCACAGGTCACACCACCAGTGCTTCCGGTTCCATCGAAGCGGTGTTCTGCATATTGGCTTTGCAAAACGGCTTTTTGCCTGTTAATCTGAACTGGTCGCAAGCCATGGAAGACGGCATCGTACCTGTTTCACAGCCCACCCAAAAGGAGTTGAATCATGTGTTGTGCAACGCCTTCGGCTTTGGTGGGAATGACTCGTCGCTGCTGCTGTCACGAGCAGGACACGAGACACGAGACTTTGAGACACGAGACGAGGCTCTGTCCCGCGTCCCGCGTCCCGAAGTCCCGTGTCCAATTTACGTCCTCTCCGCCAAGCAAATCTCCATCCAGCAACCGCTGAGCGAAGAATGGATGGACCAGCCTTTGGCATATGATGTGCCTTTCACCCGCTCCATCGACCCGAGTTTCAAGGACTATGTGTCACCCATCGAAGCACGGCGCATGGGCAAGATCCTGAAACGTGCTTTGGCCACCTCAAAAGAAGCCTTAAAAGCTGCCGATTTGGAAACCGTTGATGCCATCATCACGGGGACGGGCTATGGCTGTATCGAAAACACCGAGTTCTTCTTGGATGCCTTATCCAACGAAGGCGAACAGCTGCTCAAGCCGACCTATTTCATGCAGTCGACACACAACACCATCAGTTCGCTGGTGGCTATTCAGACCAAAAACCATGGTTATAATGTAACCTACGCGCACAAAGGAATTTCGTTCGACAGTGCCTTGCAGGATGCTTGGTGGCAGTTCCAGTTGGGTAAGATTGACACCGCTATGGTGGGTGGTCACGATGAAATGACGGAGACCTTCCATCATATCTTGAAAAAAGGAGGCGTGATGGGAAAAGACGAAGAAATGTGTGGCGAAGCCGCCGTTTCTGTGGTGCTTTCCCGTCATTGCGAGGAGGAACGACGAAGCAATCTAGAGAGTGAGCCTTTATGTAAACTCACCGGCTTCACCATGCTTCATCAGCCCACCATAAACACCTTGATGGATGCTGTCACCCATTTGTTGCAATCCTCGGGCAAGAGCTTGGCCGATGTCGATTACATTCTCACGGGCATGAGCGGCGATCACGAAGGAGATGTGGCATATTTGAAAGAGACAAAAACCCTCTTTGGCGACAAGCCTCTGCTGAAATACAAACACCTCTTCGGAGAGAGCTTCACGGCCTCGGGTTTGGGTTTCTATGCAGCGGCGCAGTGCCTCAAGGCTGGTCGCGTGCCGGCTTCGTTGTTTGTGAAGCAAGAAGAGGTCACCGACAAGCAGCCGAAGTGTATCCTGCTATACAACCGTTCTGACGGAAAGAATGTTTCATTAACCTTATTGGAGGCTTGATTATGTGGAAGTTATTTGGTTTGGTCGCTTTACAGACGCTTTTCCTATCGGGAGGCCAAGTGTTGCTCAAGTTGGCGATGCAACAGTTGGGCAAATTTGAATGGAGTTGGGCTTATTTCAAGACCGTGTGCGAAGACGTTTGGTTCTTAGCTTGCGGTATCAGTTTCGGTGTGGCCACGGTGCTGTGGCTTTATATCCTAAAGAAATTCCCGTTTAGCCAAGCTTATCCCATGACCAGCCTCTCGTTTGTGTTCGGCATGCTCGCCGCTTGGCTCGTCTTTGGCGAGAGCATCCCCTTCTCGCGCTGGATTGGCCTGGTTCTTGTAGTGTTGGGGTGTTTCCTAATCATGAAATAAGATGAAAAGAGTCCTATTATTAATAGTTTTAGCAGTCATGGGCGTTTCGACTTATGCTCAGCCCCAGCTTTCTGTATCCCAGAGCCAAGAAGTGATGAATCAACTCAGCCAAGCGGCGGCTTCGATGCAGACAATGCAATGCCGTTTCGTGCAGGAGAAGACCAGCTCCATGTTGGCCGAGCCTTCGGTTTCGGAAGGCGTGTTGTTGTTCTCTGCACCCGGCAAGATGCGGTGGGAGTATACTGCTCCCTATCCTTTTGCCTTGGTCGTCAATGGCGAGCGCATCGTGAAGGTGACCGATGGCAAGACGGAGGTTCTTGAAGGCAATGCAGGACGCATGTACCAAGGCATCGTCAGCATCGTTATGGGTAGTGCCTCGGGTAAGAAGCTGTTCGACACTTCGACTTTCGATGTCGCGATTTATGACGACGGGGCCTTATGGAAAGCTCAGATGACCCCCAAACGCCGCGACATGAAGCGCATGTTCAGCCAGTTGGTGTTTCGTTTCGACAAGAAGACCAATGGTATCGATCGCGTGGAGTTTGTCGGCTCAAATGGTGACGTCACCTCGATTCGGTTTGAAGAGATCATATTGAATGAGGCAATAGGGGAAGAAAAGTTTCAGTGAGCAATAAAACCAAACGATAGTAGTCGGAATCGCGCTTCTCTGTTTCTAGTTTTCAAAAAGTTTCTTGAAATCGGAAAGTTTTAGCATTTTGGTTTGTTTATGCTGCTGTAAATCAAGCAAGTCAGCATCTCCTGAAACAATGAAATCTGCTTCAATCTTTTCGGCCAAAGAGAGCAGATACAAATCTTTTGGGTCGCGGATGTCTGATTGTGTCTGTTGTTCAATTTTCACAATGTGACAAAATGCATAAATAATGCGGAAGAAATCATCCAGTTCTTCATCACTAATCCGAGTGCGGATTTTGTCTCTGGAACTGACATCATGAATCTCTTCAAGCAACTCATCACAAGCATAAACATCAAAGCGCATATCGGTCAGAATACGCTGAATCAGATTGGCTTGGTGACCAATCAAAAACGAGATCCATATATTGCAATCAAGAATGATTTTCATTTTTCGTATCTGACAGCGTTGACTTCTTCCATGATTTCCTCATCGGAGAGCAAATCCTTATCGGAACGGCTTTTGACAAACCGTTCAAGCAATTGTTCCCGGGTCTCGGCCTGCCAGCCGAATTTGCGGATAAGCTCTTTCAAAAGCACCCAGTCTGCCATAGGTACATTCAAATAGATTCCTTGTGTGTTTGTAGGATTTAGCATAATAATGTCAATTGTTTTGCGTCCGCAAAAATAACACTTTCTCTTTAATATCGCCATTGTTTATGCCATAATCCCCAAGATTCCCCTTTGATTCTTTTGTGAAAAAGAATTATTCACTATCTTTGTCCCCGACAAAACCAAACAAAAAGTCTCACCAAACCACCTCTGTACAATAAGGAATAAATCTTTATTTTTGCCTTTTCATAAACGAAAACACGATGGACTTCTTGGACAACCTCTTCATCATACAATCTACTGAGGAAACCGAAACCGGCTTCACTGCTACGCTGCGTTGCAACCCTGCGCATCCTGTGTATCAGGCGCATTTCCCTGGTAATCCTATCACGCCAGGGGCATGTCTGCTGAAAACGGCAGGCGAGGTGCTGCAACGAAAAACAGGCCGTCCGCTCTATTTGAAGTCGTCCAAGAACATCAAATACCTGAGCCTGCTGATTCCCGAGGCGGAAAAAGAAGTACGCTTCGAATTTTCCAAATTCACGGAGACAGAGGATAGCTTCAAGGCCCAGGTTGTCATTGCCGACGAGACCACCGTTTACACCAAGATGTCGCTGACCTACAGTTATGAACCCCTCTGATGCCATAACGACACGAGCCAAGATGCAGCACTTGAAAGCCTGCACCCTTATGCCGACCTATAACAACGGCGGCACACTGTGCGATGTGGTGGAGCGTGTGCTGAACTTTTGCGCCGATGTCATCGTGGTCAACGACGGCTGCACCGACAATTCTGCTGAGATTTTGACTTCGTTCGGCGACCGCATCACCGTGGTCAACTACGGCCGCAACCGAGGCAAAGGCTATGCGCTCAAACAAGGCTTCAAGAAAGCCAAACAGATGGGCTTCGACTATGCTCTCACCATCGACAGCGACGGACAGCATTTCCCCGAAGATATCCCGCTGTTTGTCGAGGCTTTTGAGCAACATCCCGGGGCTTTGATAGTGGGCAGCCGCAACCTGAAACAGGAAAACATGCCCGGCGGCAACACCTTCGCCAATAAGTTCTCCAACTTCTGGTTCAAGATCCAGACGGGCATCGACCTGCCCGACACTCAGACGGGCTATCGACTTTATCCTTTGCAGAGTTTGCCGCATATCTTCAGCGCGCGATACGAGGCCGAGTTGTCGCTGTTGGTCTTCTCCGCTTGGCGCGGCATCGACTTAGTGCCTATCAAGGTCAATGTGTTTTATCCCGAAGACCGCGTCACGCATTTCCGGCCGTTTTGGGACTTCTTCCGCATCAGCGTGCTGAATACTTTGCTCTGCCTCGTGTCCCTCGTCTACGGCTGGCCTTCGCGCCTTATCTATAAACTGTTTAGGAGGAAAAGCGCATGAACAAGTTCTTTCTTAATATCTACGACTACCTGTCAAAAAACAAGCCACTTTCGATAGCCTTATTGTTGGTCATCACGGCTTTGTGTGTTTTTTCGGCCCTGCGTCTGGACTATAAGGAAAACATTGCCGACTTCCTACCTACCGACCCCGAGAAAGAGCGTTACACCTCTGTCTACAACGACCTCGGCGATCAGGGACAAATCACTGTCATCTTTTCGGCCGACACCACTAAACTGGTTGGCGATGAAGCCCTTGATGCTATGATGGATGCCATGGATGCTTTTGAGGCGAATTGGAAAGCCACCGATACCGCATTGTTGGTCAGTAACTTACAATGCAAAGTCGACGGTAGCCAGGTCTTTGATGCCATTGATTTCATTCGCGAGAATCAGCCACTGTTTCTAACCGAAGCCGATTACCACCGTATGGACTCGCTGTTGGCTGAACCTGACTATGTGGCTACCTGCATGGGCAATATCAAGCGAATTCTTTCAATGCCTACGGCGAGTTTCGTCGTCGACGGTGTCAAGGCAGACCCGCTCAACTTGTATTCGCCCGTATTGCAACGGCTGAATGCCCTCAACCCGACGCAAAATTACCGCGTGGAGGATGAATATCTCTTCAACGAGCGCGGCGACAAGGGTTTTGCCTTCTTCTCCTCGCCTTTTGCTGGTAGCGATACCCAAGGCAACGCGAAGATTGTCAGTTTGTTGGATCAAGTCATTGCACAGACCGAAGCGGAACATCCCGGAGTGCGTGTTTCGGCTGTGGGGGCGCCAACCATCGCGGTCACTAACGCACAACAAACCAAGAAAGACAGTCTTCTTTCCATATCTTTAGCTATAGTGCTGATTTTCGGCATCCTGATGTTCACCATGGCGCGCAAGCGAAATCTGATGTGGCTCGGCAATTCGGTTCTTTTCGGATGGGTTTTCGCTTTAGCGGTCATCGCCTTGTTCAAGTCGAGCATCTCTATTATTGTGGTGGGCATCGGCTCGGTCATCGTGGGCATCGCGGTCAATTATCCTTTGCATTATCTCGACCATATCAAGCAGGAACCCAACAAACGCGAGGCCTTGAAGGATGTCATCCAGCCTTTGGTCATCGGCAACATCACCACGGTGGCGGCTTTTGCCTGCCTCATCTTCGTGAAGGCCGAGGCCATGCGCGACTTAGGTCTTTTCGGCGCATTGACCCTCGTGGGCACCATCCTTTTTGTGATGGTGTTTTTACCTTTGTTTGCTGTTGTGCCTCAGAAAACCAAGAAACTCTTTGTCGATGATGGCAAAGCCCCTTCTGAGACTTGGCGCAAGGTCAAGCTGTATGCCTTCTGGCCCTTGGTCATCATCACGCTGGTGCTCGGCTATTACAGCAAAGAGACCGCCTTTGACGCTGACCTGCACAACATCAACTACATGACCCAACAACAGGAAGAGGATTTGGCCATACTGAGTGAGTCGCTGCAAAAAGAAGGGGAGACGGATTTGATTTATGTTGTTTCGGAAGCTACTGATTTTCAAGAAGCTGTTCATCAAAACGAAGCTATGATAGCTGAATTGAGAAGGTTGATGCCCGACAGCACAGCATACAGCATTTCAGGCTTGGACGGCTTGATGCCTTCTTTGGAGAGGCAAAAGCAGTCGCTCGAAATGTGGCACGACTTCTGGCAACACCATCCCGATATAGAACAACAAGTCAAGACGGAGGCCGTGAAGGTCGGCTTTACAGAAAATGCCTTTGCACCTTTTACGGAGAGCATTACTAAGGAATACCGCCCGTTAGACGAGAGCGAGATGGAGCCGTTGATGGCTTTGTGTGGCACATACGCCCTGCAACATGATTCTTTGTCGCGGGTAGTCAATTTTGTGCGGGTGCCAATGGAGGCTTCCGAACCTTTGAAGCAGCAATTGCGTGAAGCATTACCCAAGACAGGTTTTACGTTCAGTATCAGCGATGTAGGCAATAATTTGGTCACGGCCTTGTCCGACGATTTTGACTACATTCTTTATGTGTGCAGCATCGTGGTGTTCTTGTTCCTTTGCCTTTCGTTTGGGCGTTTGGAGCTGTCCATCATGGCATTCCTACCACTGACAGTCGGCTGGATGTGGATTTTGGGTATCATGAACTTAGCCGACATTAAGTTCAACATTGTCAATGTCATTTTGGCCACTTTCATCTTCGGTCAAGGCGACGACTATACCATTTTCATCACGGAAGGATTATTGTACGAATACGCCTATGGCAAGCGGATGCTGAAAAACTACCGCAATAGTGTGATTCTCAGTGGTATCCTGATGTTTATCGGCATCGGTGCGTTGATTTTCGCCAAGCATCCCGCCATGCGTTCACTAGCCGAGGTCGCCGTCATCGGTATGGCTACGGTGGTGCTCATGGCTTGCTACCTGCCGCCGATGGTCTTTGGCTGGCTGACCAAGAAAAAAGGCCAATTGCGCCAAGTGCCTTTGACCCTCAAACGGATGATTTACACCTTCTTGACCTTCTTGGTGTTTTTCATCGCCGCATTTGTCATCGTCACGCCGCTGACCTTGCTTTACATCTTGCTGGTGCCCCCGTCGGAAAAGAAGCGTTATCATTATCATCAGATGATTGCCTGGGTGATGCGCACGGCCTTAAAGATATTGCCTGGAGTAAAATTCAGCCTCGACAATAAGACGGGCGAGACTTTCGAGAAACCTGCCGTCATCATCGCCAACCACCAGTCACACCTCGACCTGCTCTGCACGATGATGCTTAACCCCAAGATCGTTTTGCTTACCACCGATTGGGTGTGGAAAAACCCGATTTACGGCATCATAATTCGCTTTGCGGAGTTCTATCCCGTTTCCGATGGTTACGACAAGAATGTGGAACGCCTGAAGAAACTGGTCGAACGCGGTTATTCCGTGGTGGTCTACCCCGAAGGCACTCGTTCTGAGACAGGTGAAATCCTCCGTTTCCACAAAGGTGCCTTCCTGTTGGCGCAGGCCTTGAATGTTGATATTTTGCCCGTATATATTCATGGTGCACAACATGTGATGCCTAAAAAAGACTTTGTGTTGCGCGAAGGCCAGCTGCATGTGGAAATCGGGGAGCGGATGCCCGCTACCGAGGTGGCTGCCATCGATACTCGCACTTTGACGTCACAGTTCCACAAGCATTATATTGAGCATTATGCGGAGCTTAGGACGCAACTCGAAAACACGGAATATGTGCTGCCTTTTGTGCGCTACAAGTACATCTACAAAGGCAACGAAGTGGAGCGCGCCTGTCGCCGTAATGTGAAGAGAATTCATGCCCATGCCGCTGAAATCGATGCCTTGCAAAACGAAAGTATCTTGTTGACAAACAGCGGTTATGGTGAGTTGGCTTGGACGATAGCCTTAGTACATCGGACGATGCAGGTCTATGCTGTAGAAGCCGACGATGACAAATATCTCATTGCGGCGCACACCAGCTACATCCCTGAAAACCTGCACTTCCTGCGTGACGGAGAAACTGTGCCGCAATGTGATTATAGTATGGACACTCAAGAGTTTTTGAAATGAAAACCTGTGTAATCATCGGCGGTGGCTTAGGTGGCTTGGTGTCGGGTGCATTGTTGGCCAAAGAAGGCTATCAAGTGACTGTCTTGGAGAAGAATGCCATCATCGGAGGCGGCTTGCAGACTTTCAAGCGGCATGGGGTGAGTTTCCCGACGGGTATGCATGTTTTTGGTGGTTTTTCGGAAGGCGGAAACCTGAGAAAAATCTTTGATTATCTTGGCGTTACAGAGCAAATTGCACTTCATCCTACCGATGATGACGCTTTCGATGTGGTCACGTTGGGCGAAGACGGCACGACCTACCGTCTGCCCAAGGGCAAGGTGCAAATAGTCGATTATCTTTCCATGTTTTTCCCAGAAGAAAAGGAAGGTCTCAGAGCCTATCTCGACCGACTATTTGCGCTTTCGGAAGAGGAGGATTTGTTCTATCTGCGAGAATCCGAGACCTATGGAGCACCTTCATTCAGCGAAGATTTCGTTCGACCTTATAATGACTTGATTGACAAGTATATCACCAATCCACAACTCAAGGGCTTGCTGGGTTATCTGAGTCCTTTGTTTGGCGGGGTGGAAGGCATGACGCCGGCCTATATGAACGCTTTGCTCTGCGTTTTGCATTTGGACGGCACCTTCCAGTTTGTCGGAGGGAGCCTACAACTGGCCGAGGCCTTAAAAAAGGTAATAGAAAGTGCAGGAGGACAAGTGGTTGCCAATGCCGAAGTGGTCAGCATTAAAGTGGAAGACCATAAAGTTACAAGTGTGGTGACCAAAAACGGTACCGCTTATCAGGCAGATAGTTACATCTCCGATGTGCATCCCGATGTGTTGCTGCGTCTTGTGGATGATGGTGCTTTCCCAACAGCCTTTAAAAAACGTGTGGCCGAAATTCCCGAAACGACATCAAGCTTCAAGGTCTTCATTAAGTTCAATGATCAGGCGTTTCCTTATCTCAACCATGCCAATTTTTATCTTGAAAACTATCAGAATACCAATAGTTTACAAACTGAGTCTTGGCCGCAAAGCCTAATGTATATCACTCCGCCTGTCGAGCATCAAGGCGATTTCGCGCAGACCATGGTCATCATTACGGAAATGAGTTTTGACCAAGTGCGGCCATGGAAAGACACACATAGAGGCCATCGTGGTGAGACATACGAAAACTGGAAGCAAGCCATGACCGACAAGGTGCTTGACCGCATGGAAAAGCTCTATCCCGGATTCCGTAGCCGCATTGATTTTGTCTTTGCCTCATCACCGCTCACCATCCGCGACTATTATGGCAACAAAGAAGGCTCCAATTATGGTTTCTTGAAAGACAGCCACAATCTGATGCTCTCGCAAATGTCTGTCACTACGAAAGTTAAGAACCTTTTCTTGACGGGACAGAATGTTAACATTCATGGTTTGTGTGGTGTTACACTAACTGCCATCGAGACGGTTGAAGCATTGGTGGGACACAATGTTGTTGTCCGCAAAATCAACAATTGTTGTCCAAGTCATTCCTAATTTGTACTTTTGCAAGTTCAATACCGCAACATGGAAACTATTAAACTGAAACTCATCTACCCCAAGTGGAACAAACTACCAGGTCAGACGACCTTTAACTTGCCGCCCCATGGTCCTGTGGCTTTTGCGGCCACCTTGCCCGATTATGTAGATATTTCGTTCACCGATGAGAATGTTGAACCCATCGACTTCGACGAGGAATGCGACCTCGTGGCCCTCTCAATGATGCTCACCACGCAGGTGAAACGCGGCTGGGCCATCGCTGATGAGTACCACAAACGAGGCAAGACCGTGTTGGCGGGCGGTATCTCTTCGATGCTTCATGCCGAGGAAATGGTCAACCATGTCGACAGCGTCTTTTTGGGCGAGTCGGAAGGCCGTTCTGAGCAGGTCATCCAGGACTGGAAGAACGGGTGTTTGAAGAAGATATACAACTATATGGGCAACCAGCCCGACATCGCCTCGGTGGGTCCTTGTCGCCGTGACCTATATAAACGTGAGCTTTATAACCACAAAGGCGTGCAGATGGTAGACTTGTTCAACGCGAGCCGTGGCTGCCGTTTCAGCTGTTATCCTTGCGCTGTGTCGTATCTCGGCGGCCGTAAGTTCCGTCCGCGTCCCGTCGACAAGGTGGTGGAGGACATGGCAGGCATCGACAATAACCGTTTGTTCATCGTCGACAATTCGTTGGCGCAAGACAAGCAGTGGGAGATGGATCTCTTCCGGGCCATCGCGCCGCTGAAGAAGAAATGGATCAGCCACACCATCGAGGACGATCCCGAGGTGCTCGACTTGGCCGCCAAAGCTGGCGCATGGTATGTGTATCAAGCAGTTTACGACACTTCCGACTACATCAAAGAGCGCGTAAAGCGTTATCACGACTACGGCATCGGCGTGGAAGGCACCATTCTCTTTGGCCTCGACAACCAGACCGAAGACGACATCAAGCGCCTCATCGACTTCTTGGGCGAAATCGACCTTGACTTGGCCGAGTTCACCATTTTTGCGCCCTTCCCGCACACCAAAGGTCATGACGACCTGCTACGCCAAGGCCGTATCTTCGACTTCGACTGGGACCACTACAACGCTGGTCAGGTGGTATATCAACCCAAACACATGTCGCCAGAGAAGCTGCAAGACCTCTACGACTATGCCTGGAAGAGCTTCTATGCCTCCGAGACGCAAGAGTCGAAGATGTTCCGCTTGTTCTGCAACGTGGCCTTGCGCGAGATGGAAGACGGCACCTATCGTCCGCGCGACCGCCGTCTGGCCAATAAATCGTTCGGCCGCGATGTGGACCGCACAAAACGTAATGTTAATGTTAGAGTTGAGAATTAAAAAGAGATTCCCCTTGCGGGGAATGGAGGGCATGTAAACATAATAAGCGGCGGCAATAGATTTCTGCTTTTTGCAAGTGTTACAAGCCGCCGCAAAAAAACGAAAAAGGCACTCCATTCCCGCTTGCGGGAAACTCAATAAGAAAAAGATTAAACAGAAATAAAATGAAAGTATCCCCAGAATATTACGACGAAATCTTCCCCTTCAAAGGCGAATGGGATATGGAATCGTCATGCGGCTTGAAAATTAGAGTGGTGAACGGCAAAACCTATGTCATCGTGACGGAGTTGTACCAAGACAACCCTGGCACCTCCGTAACCTATGCTGGAAAGAAACTGGCCGACCAGATTTGCGAGGCGAAAAACCTGAAGTTGGAGGACATCGTGTATCTGGAATGCACACCCGACACCAACTCCAAGCTGTCGTTCTACGATGAGGAGTATTTCCAAGTAGATTTCTTCGCCGACATGCAGCACAAATACCGTCAGTTGTCGAAAGAAGAAGTGATGAACATTTTAGGTAAGTGACTATGCGTAAAGTATTGTTTTTCGGTCTGTTATTTTTGTTCTTCGGACAAGCCTTTGCCCAAGAACCCGTTGCGCTTTGGGCAGGTTATGACATGCCTCATGGCAAGCAAGTCACGCTGACGCCTTATTTGGCTGAGAACAATGAATCGGGGCTTTCTATCATCGTCTGCCCGGGCGGTAGCTATTACTGGCTCGACGAGGAGACCGAAGGCGACGGGGTAGCGCAATGGCTGCAAAGCAATGGTATTTCGGCTTTTGTGTTGCGCTATCGTGTGGCGGGTGTTCCTGCTTTTATCTGGCATCACCGAATCCTTTTCCGTGGCAAGCAATACCCCGACATGATTACCGATGCGCAACGTGCCCTGCAATGGGTGCGTCAGCACGCCGAGGAATACAATATCGACCCTGAAAAAGTGGGAATGATGGGTTTCTCGGCAGGCGGCCACTTGGTGATGTCGGCGGCGTGTTTCAACAAGTTTGACTATCTGAAAGCGAACGGCATAGATGCTGAAGTCAGCCTTCGTCCGGCATTCGTGGCACCCATCTATCCTGTGGTGACCATGCGCGAGAGCTGTGTCCACAAGCGTTCAAGGCGGGCTTTGCTCAGCGAGAAACGTCAACATAATGAAACGATGTGCGACTCCCTTTCTTTGGAACGCCATATTCCTGACAACTGTCCGCCCGTGTTTCTGGTGAACTGCGTTGACGATCCTATCGTGGAATACCACAACTCTATGCTGCTTGACTCAGCCTTGACCGCCAACAAGGTAGAACATCGTTACATCCAATACCAAACGGGAGGTCATGGCTTTGGCGCCAGTGAGGAAAAAGGCACAGAAGAATGCCGCCAGTGGAAACAGGAATTCCTTAACTGGATCAAGGGGATAGGATTGCTAAGTTCCACATTCTTAGAAGATTCCCCTGCGGGGAATGGAAATCCTCTTTTAATTACTCAGCGGCGGCAAATTGAGTCTAAGAACCATAAACAGCATTAGCCGCCGCAAAATAAAATAAACGCCTATCTCCATTCCCCGTAGGGGAAACTCAACATGAACAATTAACCAATCCATAATGATTACCAACGATATAGAATACAAATCCGTAGAAGAAATCAAGGCTTATCAGGAGGGTTTACTCCACGAAGCTTTGGCTTATCTGCAAGCGCATTCGCCTTACTACCAGCGGATGTTCAAGAGCTACGGCATCAATATTGACAAAATCCAGCATATTGAGGACTTGGTGAAGATTCCGTTCACTGAGAAAAAAGACCTACAGCTTTTCAACGATGAGTTCCTCTGCTGTCCGAAGGACAAGATCATCGACTACATCACCACTTCGGGCACCTTGGGCGATCCTGTCACCTTTGGCTGCACCGAAAAGGACCTGCAACGCTTAGCCTACAACGAGAAGAAATCGTTTGAATGCGCTGGCGTACAACCTGGCAATGTGGTGCAGTTGATGACCACCTTGGACAAGCGTTTCATGGCGGGTTTGGCCTATTTCTTGGGCCTGCGCGAGCTGGGCGCTGGCGTCATTCGCGTCGGCAACGGCATCCCCGAGTTGCAGTGGGACACCATTCGCCGCATCAAGCCCGACACCATCATGTGCGTGCCGTCGTTCATCTTGAAGCTAATCCAATATGCCGAGGAGCACGACATTGACTATAAGAATAGCAGCATCCGCCGTATCATTGGCATTGGTGAAGGTTTGCGCGAACAGAACTTCGACCTTAACCTGCTGGGCCGCAAGATCAAAGAGAAATGGGATGTGCAGCTTTTCGCCACCTATTCCTCGACAGAGATGGGCGCCACCTTCTCGGAATGCGAATTTGGCCTCGGCGGCCATGTGCATCCCGAGCTGATTATCGTGGAAATCATCGGTGAGGACGGTCTACCCGTCCCCGATGGTCAGCCGGGCGAAATCGTGGTGACTACCTTAGGCGTGGAAGCTATGCCACTGCTGCGTTTCCGCACGGGCGACATTGCCGCAAAGATTGTCGACCAATGCCCATGCGGACGTAACTCCTACCGCCTCACGCCTTTGGTGGGCCGCAAAAACAACATGATTAAACTGAAAGGCACAACCCTTTATCCGCCTGCAATCAACGATGTGTTGGACAACACCGATTATGTCGAAAACTATGTCATTGAAGTGCGCCAGAGCGAGGCTGGCACCGATGATGTGGTGGTGAAAATCGGCCTGAAATACCAGCCTGACTTCGACGTGGTTAAAGTGCTGAAAGACAGCTTCCGCTCACGTATCCGCGTGGCCCCGGCCATCGAAATCCATCCCGTGGAGGAAATCAGGCAAATCAACTATCCTGCCAAGAGCCGTAAACCCATCAAATTCATTGACTTAAGGAATAAGGAATGAGCAATTTCGACGACATCAGACCCTATTACCCCGAAGAAATACCTGCGGCGACACAACGTTTGGCCAGCAGCGAGGCGATTCCTGCTATTGCCCGGTTTTTAGGTGAATCCCCGATGATGCTTCGCGAAAGAATCCGAGGCATCAAAACCGTTTCTGAGTTTCAGCTAGGGCTGCTTCGGGATGTGATAGAAACCCTGGTGAAAAAAACCACCACAGGTTTTGATTGGTCGGGGGTGGAGAACATCGACGAGAAGAAGCCTTACCTTTTCGTCTCCAACCACCGCGACATCGTGCTTGATGCCATGTTTTTGCAATATATCCTTTGCAATATTGGGCAAAACACCTGTCAGATTACCTTCGGCAGCAACCTCATGTCGCATCCTTTTGTGATTGATTTCGGCAAGGTCAACAAGATGTTCCGCACGGAGCGCGGAGGAACACCTAAAGAATTTTACAACAGCATGTTGCACATGTCGGAATACATGCGCCATGTCATCACCGAGGGGCATGAGTCGGTGTGGATTGCCCAACGTAACGGCCGCACTAAAGACGGTATCGACGCCACCGACCCTGCCATCATCAAGATGTTTGGCATGAGTAGGAGGGACGACAGGGTGGCTTCATTGGCTGAGTTGAACATCGTGCCCGTGGCGGTGTCCTACGAATGGGAGTCATGCGACAAACTGAAGACCCTCGAATTGTACCTGACTAAGAAGAACGGCCGCTACGAGAAGAAGCCCAACGAAGACCTCAACAGCATTTTGACGGGCATCATGCAGCCCAAGGGACATATGCATTTCCATATCTGCCCACAGGTCACAGAGGCCGACCTGAACGCTTTGAACGACTGTCCTTCAGGGGAATTCTACAAGCGCGTGGCCGAGCTGATGGACAGCCGTATCAATTCGCATTTCTACCTCAACCCCAACAACTACATCGCCCACGATTTGCGGAGTGGCACTGACGCTTATGCTGAGCATTATACCGCCGAGCAAAAGGTCACTTTCCTCAAGTACATGGAGTGGATGAACGACTATCCTGATTTCGACCGTTCAGAATTAGAGAAAATCTTCTTGGGGATTTATGCAAATCCGGTGGATGTTCAGAAAAGGATATAATTATAGATTTTCTATTATAGAATTTCTATAATTGGAAAATTTTGTATTTTTGCCGGAAAATAGAAGTGCTATGACTAATCCTTTCTTTATTACTGGCATCATCCCTGAGCCTTATTTCTGCGACCGTGAAAAAGAGACACAGCAACTTATCCGTATCATTGAAAACAAGGCTCATATCTTGCTGACTTCGGCAAGGAGGATGGGGAAAACTCAGCTCATATACCATGTGTACGAACAGCCTATTATCAAAGATGCTTACCATACATTCTATGTGGATCTCTATCCCACCACAAGTCTCCATGAAATGGTGCTTTTTCTCAGTAAGGAGATTTATTCGACATTGATCCCAAAAGGGAAAAAAGCTCTGAAATTTTTTCTCAGCACCCTAAAATCGTTAACAGGGAGTCTAGGATATGACCCAATGACAGGCACACCATCGTTTGATGTCAAGATGGGCGACATCCACAACCCAGAGCTTACTTTACAAGAGATCTTCAACTATTTGGAGAAAGCGGACAAGCCCTGCATTTTCGCCATCGACGAATTTCAACAAATCACCAACTATCCCGAAAAAAATGTCGAGGCCCTGCTTCGTACCTATATTCAACCCATGAACAACTGCTTGTTTATCTTCGCGGGCAGCAACCGACATGTCCTTGAGAATATGTTCAACTCTGCAGCAAGGCCGTTTTACAACAGTACGGAACAGTTCCATTTGGAAAGAATACCCAAAGAAATCTATACGAGCTTTGCCATACAAAAAATAACAGATGCTAGTAGGTCAATCACCTCAGAAGCGGCAGCGTTCGCATACGACCTGTTTGAAGGGCACACCTATTATGTCCACCATATCTTACATAATGCTTTTGCCAACTTGGACCCTAAAAAGGCAATAAATGAGAACGACATTATGGATACTTTAGACGATTTGCTTGATGCACGAGAGCGCTCGTTTTCAAACACCATGAACAAGCTCAACTATAAGCAAAAAGAGACTCTTGTTGCCATCGCCAAAGAAGGGAAAGCCAGTGGCGTGACTTCAGTGGCATTTGTAAAAAAACATGCTCTCAAATCGGCAAGTTCGGTTCAATACGCCATATCTACGCTTTTGGAGGAACAATTATTAACATACGAAGACGCAGGTCGGACAAAAATCTATTCTGTTGCCGATCGTTTCTTGGGGTATTGGATTCAGAAGAATTACTAATCAGAAATCAACTTCTGGTAATCCACCTTTCCGTTGTTGTTCATCGGTAGGGCATCGATAAACTCGATGGCTGTCGGAACAAGGTGCATGGGGAGGTGCGACTGGCAATAGGCCATCAGTTCTTCAGCGGTGACCTTTTTTTCTTTCAGCACCACAAAAGCCTTGGGCAGTTTGCTCTCTGAATGGTTGGGGTCTTGAGTGGGCACCACGGCGCAGGCCGCTACCGAGGGATGCTGTGTCAGGAAATCCTCAATCTCGATGGGAAACACCTTGGAACCGTCGTGGCGGACAATCATACGCTTCTTACGGCCAATCACAAAGAGGTTGCCTTCCTCATCCAAACGGCCTAAATCGCCCGTGTGTAGCCATTGGCTGCCGTCAGGGTGGGTCTGGATGAGTTCTCGTGTGGCTGCTTCGTTTTTGTAATAACCGAGCAGTTTCATCTTTGAACGAACGCAAATCTCGTCGTCAAAGATTTTGACTTCGTAGCAAGAAACGATTTTCCCCGAAAAGCCCTGTTCATATTGGTGTGGGCTGTTTTGCGGTGTGCAAGAGATACCGCCTGCGGTCTCAGTCATGCCATAGCCCTTCGTCAAGACACAGGGACAATTCCTTTGGTGCAGGAAGTCATTGATGCGTTGTTCGAAAGCGGTATTCAGCGTGTCACCAGCGATGAAGATGCTCTTAAGGTAAGAGAAGTCTTCATCAAGGCCTTGGTTTTTGTTGATGAAGTCCCAATAAGCAGGCACCGAGAAGACATGTTGCGGCTTGTGCTTTTTCAGGATTTTTAGGAAGGCATCGCGGGGAGCGATAGGAATCATCACGGCGCGAAGACCGTGGCATAAAGGATACATCAAAGTGGCAGCTCCGAAGAAAGCAAAGAAAGGTAGGATGGCCAATACGGTGTCGTCGATCGAAAGGTTGTTGAGAATTGGTGTTTTGGGGAACAAGGAAAGCATGAAGTTTTCCGGGGAGAGCATCACGCTTTTCACGGTTCCCGTAGTGCCGCTGGTATGGAACAGGGCCACCATTTCGTCGGGCTTCCAGTGATAAGGTTCGGTCTCGTCTTTTCCTTCGGCTGCCTTGAAAAAGTCCTTCCAATGGCAAAATTTCTTGTTTTTCAGAAACACCTTTTTTCGCCCATTGAACCACTCGCCTATGCTGTACCAAAACGGAACCCCAGGGATAGAGTCTGCACCCGAACACACCACGACCTTCTCGACATTGATGTCGACTTTGGTCTTGGCCCAGCTTTTGCAGAAGAAGCCCATGATAAACAGCATCTTCGAATGGGTTCTATCGACGATTTCGCACATCTGTTCAGGCGTGTATCTGACATCGATCATGCAGGGGATAGCTCCGATTTTGTTCAGCGCATAGAAGCACATTAATGCTTCGGGCGTGGTGGGCAGGGAGAGCGAAACGATGTCGCCCTGGCCGATGCCGTGTTTTCGGAACGCCTTGGCGGTTTCGTCGATTTTGTTAAGTAAAGTAGTGTAACTCAAGTTGATGTTGAAGTAAGTAACCGCCGTTCGATAGGGGTATTTACCTACGCTTTCTTTTAGGATTTCGTAAAAGTTATATGAGTTGGATGGGGTCATTTTGAGTTGAAAAATGTCATATCGGGCTGCAAAGATACTTTGGAAATTTGTATCTTGCAAGGATAATTCACTATCTTTGCACGGTTTTAGTGAAGAGGAATGGATACAATCATCAATAAAGAATCGCGTTGCGCCGTCATCGGGCATGGTAGTTGGGCTACAGCTCTTGTCAAAGTTTTGACAATGAATGAGTTGTCAATTGGCTGGTATGTGCGTAACCCCGAAGTGTTCGAGTCGTTGCAGAAAGAAGGTCGCAACTGCCGCTACCTCTCTGACATCGAGTTTGATATGAGTCGTATCCATGTTTCTAATGATGTAAACGAGATAGTTTCCAATGCTGATATCATCCTTTTGGTCACGCCGGCGGCCTATCTGAAGTGTTATCTTTCCGATTTGAAGGTATCGCTGAAGGATAAGATGGTGGTTTCGGCCATCAAAGGCATCATTCCCAACGAAAACCAGTTCGTTACCGACTATCTGAAACAACAATATGGTCTGTCGGGTTCGCAGGTGTGCTTCATCAGCGGCCCGACTCATGCTGAAGAAGTAGGCCATAACCGACTCACCTATCTGACTTTAGCCTGTTCCAATCTCGCTAACGCCCGTGTCGTTGGCGCAAAGTTGCAAGCCCCGTTCATCAAGGTGAATTATGTGCGTAACATGTGCTATCTGGAGCGTTCTGCCGTGCTGAAAAACATCTATGCCGTGATGGTGGGCATGGCTGTGGGCATGGGTTATGGCGACAACTTCATCTCCGTTTTGGTGTCGAACTGCATCAAGGAGATGTTCTTCCTGCTCGACCCGCAGAGCGTCAACGACCTCACCAAGTTCAAGCCGTCCAACTTCTTCGGCGACCTGTTGGTGTCGTGCTATTCGAGCCACAGCCGCAACCGCCAATTAGGCATGTTAATTGGTCGGGGCAACACGGTAAAGACCGCCCTCAACGAGATGACCATGGTGGCCGAAGGCTATTTCGCCTCGGCGATGCTGCCCCATCTCTCCGAAGAGCAACGGGCACAACTACCCATTGCCGAGACAGCCTATCAGGTGCTGCACCAAGGTGTTCCGGCGCGGAAGGCTATGAAGAAATTGGAAGAGGTGTTAACGTAAGGTTTAATTCAAGCTATTCAGAAATTCCAAAGCGGTCATATAAGGAAGTTCACAAAACTTCGCGTAATCCTTTGTGTTGTTGGTGATGATTATATCGCAATTATTGGCTTTGGCACATTGGTATTGCAGAGCATCTTCAAAATCATCCGCAAACATAGCCAAACCTTTATCCAGTTGGGTGGCATCTGTTGGAAGCACCAAAACATCTTCGCGCATCTGGGCAACCAAATCATAGATTTCTGCCTTTGCGTGGTGCCTTAGAATCTGGAGGGCGACCAGCCAGCCCCCATCGGTTCAGGAACTTTGTTGCTCCTAGGTTTTGGTGCCGCTTACGCCTTTGCGAAGAAGCGCAAAGAAGAATTATTGCCCTAACAGATAATACAAACCTACGCAAATCCCCACCCCTATCAGGATGGCCAAAATGACGCGCCAAGCAGAAACTGGGCTATTGCCGCCCACCTTGCCTGTCTGGCCGTTCACGGCAAACTGATAGATTTTGTCCTTATACTTGAACGACGAAATCCAAGCAGGGACGAGGAGGTACTTATATGTGATGTTGCTGTAAATGGTCGCGAACTTGACCGAATCGGAGCGGTTGGCTCTCCAGTGTGAGCGCACATGGTCTGAGATGTGGGAATGCAAGCGCGACTGAATGGTCTTCTGCGCCGCGTTCCAGCCGTCTTTCAGGCCTACCGAATAGCGCTCGGCGATAAAACCTGCCACCACCTGAGGGGAGTAGGGCACTAGCTTCGTGAAGTCGAAAGGCTCGCAAGCCTCCACACCTGAGTTTTCCTGACGTTTGGAGGCCATCACGGTGACATCGTCGAAGAACTCCTGATACACGCCGCTGACGCGCAGCCAGTTGGTCTCGGTCTTGGTGTTGCCGTCTTTATCTTTTACTGTTTTGTCGTAACCGGCGCGGGCGGTGAAGTTGGACGTGGTCTGTGCGTCGTAGGTCCAGTAGGGGAGATACACGCCTTGGAAGGCCTCGGGTGAGGCGCTCTTCTTGGCCTGTCGCGGCGCGAACCATTTCTTCTTGAGCCATTTGGTGAAGTTTTCGCCAGCCTGTGTCTTGGTGACTGCAAAGGGACACACACCGCCAGGGGCGATGGTGTTCTCGTTGGCGGCGGGCATCACGCTGGTAGAGCCGCAGAAGGGACAGACGGCAGCGGTTTCAAGAGCGTCGTAGACGGTAACCGCACCGCATTGCTTGCATTGCACCTGTTTCTTCTGCTCACCCCAGTTGAAGCTGGCCGTGTTGACCGCCGAATCGAAATCCATCTCACAAATTTCTTGGCCTTCCTCGGGCTTGGGCAACTCGCAGGTGTAGCCGCAATACTCGCAATGCACCTTACCCGAGGCGGGGTCAAAGGTGATGGTGGCGCCACAGTTAGGGCATTTTTTATCGGTTTCCTTCTCGGTCACTTCCGAAAGGATCTGTTCATCCGGATATCCGTCAAATTCTGACATAGGCTGATGTTTTTAGGGGTTTATGACCGCAAAAATAAAGGTAATCTTCAAAAAAATCCTAACCAACGAGATTATTTTTTACTTTTGTCCCCAAAGTAACAAACATTTCGTGTATGAACAGAAAAACTTTACTCTTTCTCTTTCTCGCTCTGATGTTCTCACCCCTTGCCGTCTTGGCGCAAAGCCTGACGGTGACGGGTAAGGTCGTCTCGAGCGACGACGGCTATGGCCTGCCTGGCGTCACCATCCAGGTGAAAGGCACTTCGACAGGCACCGTGACCGACATGGACGGTAACTACACCGTGAAGGCCGACAGCAAAGATGTGCTGGTATTCAGCTTCGTGGGCTACAAGACCAAGGAGGTCGCCATCAAAGGCAAAAAAACCATCAATGTCACCCTTGAGGTGGACTCGCAAACCCTCGACGATGTGGTGGTCACAGCTCTCGGCATCAAACGCCAGAAACGTGAGCTGGGTTATGCCACCGAGGAAATCGGCGGCGAACTCATCGCCAAGTCGGGCTCGGGCAGCGTCATCAGCGCCTTGAGCGGTCGCTCAGCGGGTGTGCAAATCATCAACCCAAACGGTGTTGACGGTGGTGCCTCGCGTATCACCATCCGTGGTAACAACAGCATCTTCGGCGACAACCAGCCCCTCATCGTGGTCGACGGCGTGCCCATGACCAACGAAGGCGGCATCACCGAATGGAGCGGTGGCCGCGACTGGGGTACAGCCCTTAACAACATCAACCAAGAAGACATCGAGAGCGTCGACATCCTGAAAGGTCCCACGGCGGCAGCTCTTTACGGCTCGCGTGGCGGCAACGGCGTGGTGATTATCACCACCAAGAAAGGCTCGAAGCAACGCGGCCTCGGTATCAGTTATTCGGCTGGCTTCAAGATTACAACGCCTTATCTGTATCGCAAAGTGCAAAACAAATATGGTGGCTGTGGCCCCATCACCTTCCATACGCCCGAATTGACCCCTATTGAGGGTCTGTTTGACGACGAGGGTAATCAAGTGTATGAATTTCCGTACACCTACAGCGTCGACAACGGTCCAGCAGGCGAGCCTACCAACACCACCTTCGGCTACTATGGCGGTGCCCAGAGCTGGGGTCCCGAGATGAATGGCGAGAGCGTGCTCTGGTGGGACGGTCAAATTCGCAAGTATGAACCCCAACCCGACAACTTGAAGATGCTCTTCAAGAACGGCCATACGATGAACCACAACGTCGCCTTCCAGAATGCCGGCGACTTCGGCAGCGTCCGTGTCTCCTTCACCGACTCGCGCACTGACGCCATCATTGCTAACTGCGACTTGAGGCAGACCACGGTCAACGTGGGTACTTTGATTAATGTGTCGGATAAAATCAAAGCCGATGTGGCCTTCACCTATCTGGACTACCACCGCCTCAATTCTCCTGAAATCGGTGAGTCGAACAGCAACTTCAACAAGGGTCTGCTCTACAGCTGGCCCCGTAGCTGGAAAGGTCTCGAAAGCCTCTATTACGAGAACGAGGACGGCACGATGAACACCTTCGACGGCTATCCTTATCCTTATATCTACAGCAGCACCTTCTGGACGTTCTACAACAACAACACGGTGCTCGACCGCGACAAGATGTACGGCTCGATACGCCTGTTGTACGACATCACGCCATGGCTGACCGCCAGCGCCAAAGTGGCTCTCGACTGGACCGCCGACAACTACACCACCACACACAAGCCCACCACCATCGACCAAATGGCAGGCGGATACTACTCGAAGAGCAAGGGAAGCTCGATCACCCGAGACATGGACTTCCTGATTACCGCCCATAAGGACAAAATCTTTGGCTCGAAGTTTAATGTGCGCCTCTCGTTCGGTGGTGAACAATACTATGGTTACCGCGACGGAATCAACGGCACCTCGGGCAAGTGGGCCTATGCCAACCTTTATACAATTTACAACTACTCCAACGCCACCGAACGCACCTTCGGCGAGTCGAGATGGGAGAAAAAAGTCAACTCACTATATGGTTTCTTCAATGCAAGCTACAGCGACTGGCTCTTCCTTGACGTAACAGGCCGTAACGACTGGTCGTCGACGCTGCCTATCAACAACAACTCCTATTTCTACCCCTCGTTCACCTTGAGTTTCGTCCCGACCTCAGCCTTCAAGAACATCAATTGGGGTCCCGTCAACTACTTGAAACTCAGAGGATCGTGGGCACAGACTGCCAGCGACACCGAACCCTACCAGCTGACCTATACCTATAGCACGGGTTCCTTCGGTCACCAACTCTCGGCTGCCTTGCCGACCACCGTGCCGCCTCTGGAGCTGAAGCCGCAGCGTCAGCGCAGCTATGAACTTGGCTTCGACCTCGGCTTGGGCGCCCGCTTCAACTTGGACTTCACCTATTACGACATCTATTCTTGGGATCAAATCCTTTCCTCACCGCTTGCGCCTTCGTCGGGTGCCAGCAACGTGACCATCAACACGGGTATCGTGACCAACAAAGGTATTGAGGCCATCATGACCTACGACATCGCCCAAGGCAAGGACTACGGCGTGCAGGTGGGCTTGAACTTCGCCCGCAACAAGAACCGCATCGTTGACTTGGCGGGTTCCGATATGTATCTGCTCTCCGAGATTTGGGGCAGCAACGGTCCGGCTATTGCCGTGGAAGAGGGCGAGGAATACGGCACCATCTACGGCTGGGACTACCTCTACGAATACAAGATGCCCGACGGCACTGTCGTCGGCCCATTCTACGATGCCAACGGCAACCCCATGCCCTTGCTCAACGAGACAGGTACCACCTATCTGATGACCGACAACCGCGTGCCGGTGGGCAACTGCTCCCCTTTGGTGACAGGCGGTCTCAACCTGAGGGCTTCCTACAAGAATTGGTCGTTCTACACCTTAATTGACGCCAAATTAGGTGGCCAAATCTATTGCGCCTCATACGTGGTGGCCATGCAGACGGGTCAGAGCCTCGAGACGCTCTACGAGCGCGAAGGCAACGGTCTGCCTTACTATGAAAACGGTGAGTTTATCGGTAACTATGGCGTTGTTTTGCCTGGCTACTGCATCAACACTGAGACGGGCGAAGCCGTCCAAAACGACCATGTGGTGCATTACCTATACAAATACATGCCTAACTTTGGCGGCTGGGGACCCTATCTCACCACGCCCGGCATCGTGGAGAACACTTGGATCAAGCTGCGTGAGGTCTCGCTCACCTACGACTTCCCGCGCAAGTGGCTCGACAAGCAGAACTTCTTCAAGCAGGTCTCCATCTCCTTGGTGGGCCGCGACTTGTTCTATATCTATAAGACCCTGCCCGACAACATCAACCCCGAAGGCACCATTGGCTCAGGCAACGCCCAAGGCCTCGAATACGCCTCCTATCCCGGCACACGGTCGTTTATGCTCTCATTTAAAATCAACATCTAATCTGAATCGCCATGAAAAAATACATTATAATTGTTTGTGTGGCATTGGCCCTCGCCTCCTGCACCAAGGGCTTCGAAGAGATGAACCAGAACCCGTTCTCGCCAACGGGGACGACCGTCGAGGCGTTGTTTAACGGCGTGGTGCAATCGATGCAGCAGAGCATGAACGAGCAGTTCTACCTGCAAAACGAAATCTGGGTCCCCGAGACGGAACTGGGCGCCTTGACCTCCGAGGCTTGGGGTAACTCCCAAATAGGCACCTCGAACTTGTGGTCCGATTACTACCTCATGCTGGCCAACATCCGCGAGTTGGAGAAGCGTTTCGATGCCCTCGATGAAGAAAATGTCGACTTGGCCTATTGCGACAAGGTACGCGCCCAACTCAACATCTTGAAGGCCTACCAGACCTTTAAGGTCACGGATGTCTTCGGCGACATGCCTTATACTCAGGCGGGCCGAATCTGGGAAAACGCCTCTTCCTCTGCTACCATGAAACCCGAATGGGACACCCAGGAGAGCATCTACAAAACACTATTGAAAGAGCTGGAATGGTCGCGCGACCTGCTGCACGCCGACTCGGTAACCACGCCGATGGGCAATGACTACTACAAGCTGCCCTACGACGTGCTGCTCGGCAACAACTACAAGCAATGGGCCGAGTTTGCCAACTCACTCATCCTGCGCCATGCTTTGCGTATGTACAACAAAGACATTGAGTTTGCCACGCCGTTGCTAGTGGATGCTTATAACTACAACTATACCTACATGAGCTCCTCGGGTGGCAGTGCGATTGGCGGAGCCATAGGCTTGTGGCCTAGTGTGCTGGGGACGAGTTGGGACACCAACTGGTCGTTCCGCGAGCACAAACACGTCCGCATGGGTGAGACGATGTGGGGCTGCATGTCATCAACCGATGCCATGGACGGTAGCGGCATCTTCGACTACCGCGCTTTCCTCTTCTTCGACACGAGCCACAAGAACGACAGCATGCCCAATGGTGCTTGGCGCCCCTATCCCCATATCCGCACCACTGAGACGCCCACCGAAGGTGGTTCGCCTTACGCCCAAAGCCGCGACGCCAACTATACCTTTAAAGGTCCCTCATGCATCTTCTCGCCCTTCAACTACTACCTGACCCGCGACGAGAAGTATGTGCCGCAAATCTTCGTCAATTATGCCGACGTGCTCTTCATGAAGGCTGAAATCGGTGCGCGCGGCATCGGTGGCATCGTCCTCTCAGGCATGGACCTCGACCAGATGATTTTCCAAGGCATCTACCATTCCTGCCTCTTCTGGGCACATCTCCCGCAAAACACTAGCCGTTGGGTCTATTTCTATCCCGAATACACCAACTTTGCTACAGGCCTCGACATCTGGGCCTTGGGACAAAAGATGGCTTCCAACATAATGAATTACGTCGTGTACATGAATCCTGAATTTGATTATTCCAACGAGTCATATCTGAAGCTCATCTACCAGCAGCGTTGGATTAACCTCTTCCGTCAGCCTTGGGAAGCCTGGGCTTTGACACGCCGTACCATGGCGACGCCTACCACCACCGACCATGTCAAGCTGATCTCCTATAGAATGGAGTATCCGCAGAAAGAGATCGAATATAATTATGAAAACTATACCACTCAGCTCGCTCGGATGTCGCATGGCGACACGAGGCAGACCAAGGTTTGGTGGAATGAATAATGAGATTCCCCTGCGGGGAATGGAAAGGCCTGTCTTTTTATCAAAAGAGGACAACTCCATTCCCCGAAGGGGAAACTCAAATCTTTAAATTTTTGAATCTTAAATCTTTAAATCTAATATTATGAAAAAACTATCCTTAATCCTATTGCTTTTGGGCTTCACCTTGGGGATGAACGCCCAAGTTGAAAAGATCTTCGATTTCAACGATTATGAATACGGAGAGAACCCTAACCATCTCCTTAACGGCCAAGACGGCTGGTATGTGCGTGTGCACCATGCAGGCAACGGAGCCTTTACTCCTTTGTACACCGACTACATGGGTCACTTCTGGGGCACTACGCCGCCCATCCCGACGGCCGACGAGACCATCGGCGTGTTTTCGGATGCCTCTGGAACCGCCTTTGGCGACATCGCCACTCATGACATCACCCAGTACGGCTTCGACTTCTCGGACGGTGGCATCATCGAGTTTGAATGCGACATCCTGCGCCAATGGTGGGGCGACTTCTTCGGTATCGGCTACGACGGCGACGGCGACGGTTCGGTCCTGCCACCTCTACGTAAGGCCTCCTCTTCCAACGCCATCTGCGAGCCTGTCTATCCCGATGAGAACAGCACCATCCCCGATGGCGGCATCTACATGATGATGACGGGCAACAACCCCGACAACCCGCTCTTCATGAACGGCGTGGTGCTGCCCAGCAACACGATGGCTTGCAACTTCCAGCCTATCGGATCGGACAGCCACTGGTACGCCTGGAAGGTCTCCATCGACCTGGATGCCAACGATGGCCAAGGTGCTGTCACCCTTTACATGAAATACGACGACCTGAATGCCGAATGGGAAGCTGTGCCAGAATGCCAAGGCGTTAACGCCGGACTTACGCCTGGCAGTGGCGACAAATACGACCCCGCCATGTGGCATTATATCTATATGCTCAACAGCGGATGGGGCGGCTTCGATAACTTTGTCGTGCGCCATTTCCCTGGCGGTCTGACCGCACAGTTCATCGACTTCGCCGAAATTCCTGACCAACTGGTCTACAATGAACCTCTCACCCTGCAAGCCACTTCTACTTCGGGTCTGCCCGTGACCTTCGAGGTCGCACAAGGTCCGGCCACCGTGGAAGGCAACATTCTGACCCTCACGGGCGAGGAAGGCACGGTGAAAGTTCGCGCCATCCAGCCTGGCGACGGCACACAATGGCAACCCGCTCCCACAGTGACGCGTACTTTCTATGTGGTCGACCCTGAGAATTATACTCCTGAAATCACCATCCGCCGTCCCTACGAAGGCACCAAGGTGTATATGCCCGACTTCGAGAATCCCGTGATGGTAGTGCTGAGCGCTTATGTCGAGCATAGCAACGCCATCAAGTTCGAAGAGGTGAAATGTAACGTTGACGGCCAAGAGTTGACTTTGAAGACCGACTACCCCGACAAACCTGAAAATGGCTATTGGTACACCACATGGACGCCCTCGGGTCCTGGAACCTACAACATGACCGTGAGCATCACCCAGACAGGCGGCAAGGTCACGACGGCCTCCAACACCTTTGAGGTGACTACCGACTATAATGACATGGTGGTTTCCGCAATGAACGGCGAGATGATGGCAACCACCTCACAGTTTACCGACCATGGCGAATACGCCTTCCCGACCCATGTCAATGCCTTCGATGCCATCAACCTGCATTATCTGCACAACTGCGTGAACGGCAACTGCAACACCTACGACCATATCAGTTATGTCCGAGTGAAAAATTACCGTGGCGAATGGGTGGAACTCTGCCGTTATATCACTCCTTTCGGTGTGGAGTGTATCGATGACATCGATGTGACTGACTTCACCTCCGTGCTGCAGGGACTTGTCGAATTTGAATACTATAGCGAGCAATACGCAACGGGTGACGGTTACAACCCCACCGCCATCTTTGAATACACTAAAGGCACGCCGGAGTATCCCTATGTAGACATGCAAGAACTTTGGTATGGTAACTACGCCTTCGGCGATTATTCAGACCCATGTCCTATTCCCACTCGCTCAATCGTGTTTGATCCTTGTGTCGAAAAGGCCAAGCTGCAAATCACCACTTCGGGACACAACTGGAGTGACACGGGTAACGGTGCTTACAACACGGGTAACGCTGCTGAGTTCTATCATGCCCAACACAATATCAATATCAACGGTGGCACAACTTATACACAGGATTTGTGGGAAGCTTGTTCTCCCAACCCCGCTGGTTGTCAGCCCCAAAACGGCACTTGGACCTACGCCCGTGCCGGTTGGTGCCCAGGCAGCATGACCATGGTGTGGGACTACAGCCTCGACGATTATCTCGCTGATGGCAAAGCCGACCTGCTTTATGAGTTCGACCCGACCTATGTCGACCAATGCCACCCCAACTACCCCGACTGTGTGAGCGGCCAGAACAGCTGTCCTGATTGCGACAACTCCAGCAACCCGATTTTGAGGGTTTCGGGCAAAGTGGTGACCTATAGCCACAACACCGACATCTTGACCGAAGTTTCGGAGCAGCCCGATGTAGATGCCGAGCCTTTCCAATTGAGCATCACGCCCAATCCTGCCAGAGGCCAGATGACCATCACCACGGACTACGAAAAGGGCAAAGTCAGCGTCGTCATGATTAACTCACAAGGTGTTAAGGTGAAGGGCTTCAGCGTGAAAGGCTCAGCCACCATCGATGTGAGTGACCTGCCCTCAGGCCTCTACTTCGTCCATGTCATCGGAGGCAAGGTGGTGACGAGGAAGGTGATGATTCAGAATTAAAAAATTCCGTACCTTTGCAGCCGTTTTGAAGGACGCGAGACTTCGAGACGCGAGACACGAGACAAAAAAAATCCCGTAGTCTCGCGTCCCCTAGTCCCGTGTCAAATAATCGGTTAAACTTTTTAATTACGTAATACTGAAATGAAAGTTGCAACATTATTAGGCGAACGTTTCAAAAAAGCACCGGCCGACTGTGTTTTCGATAGTCAGGCGCTGATGGTGCGTGGCGGCTATATCAAGTCGGTGGGAACGGGTTTGTTTTCCTTCTTTATGCCGGCCAAACGCATCGCGAAGAAAATCGAGAATATCATCCGTGAAGAGATGGACCGCATTGACGGACAGGAAGTCATGTTCCCCGTCGTCATGCCGGGCACGCTGTGGCAGGAGTCGGGGCGCTACACCAGCATCGGCTCGGAGCTGCTTCGTTTCAAGGACCGTAACGGCATCGACATGGTGCTGGGCATGACCCACGAAGAGGCGGCCGTGCAGTTGGCTCGTGATGCCGCGAAGAGCTACACGCAGTATCCCTTTATGATTTATCAGATCCAGACCAAGTTCCGCGACGAACCCCGCTCGCGTGGCGGTCTCATCCGCACTCGTGAATTCACGATGAAGGATGCCTACAGCTTCCACACCTCGCAAGAGGATTTGGAGCAATATTACGCCAAGGCTTACCACGCTTACGACCGCATCTTTGCCCGTGCAGGCGTGCCGCAAGTCGTGGCCGTCAAGTCCGACTCGGGCATGATGGGTGGTCGCATCTCACATGAGTTCATGCTGCTCACCGACATTGGCGAGGACACCATCGTTATCTGCCCCGAATGCGGCTACCGCTCCAACAGCGAAGCCGCCGACTGCATCGTCCACAACGAGGAATACCCCATCGAGCCTTTAGAAGAGGTCTACACCCCTGACCAGAAGACCATCGAGGATGTGTGCAACTATCTCCACAAGTCGCCGCTGCAATCTTGCAAGGCCGTGCTCTATCAGCGCAACATGGATGACTCGTTGGTCATCGTCTTCCTGCGCGGCGACCTCGAGGTGAACGAGACCAAACTTCGCAATTTGCTTTGCGCCGAGGTGCATGCCGCCACCGTCACTCCTGAAATGGGTATCTGCCCTGGCTTCATCGGTCCTAAGGGCTTGCCGGAAGGCATCACCGTGGTCTACGACGAGTCGCTGAAGACCTTGAACAGTTTCGTGGCAGGCGCCAACAGGGTGAACTACCACTATCAGGGTATGAATATGGCCCGCGACCTCGGCGAGGTGAAGTACGACAGCGTGGCCAAGGCTACCGCTGGCGGCATCTGCCCTGTGTGCGGCAAGCACAGCATCACCATCAGCCGTGGCATTGAGGTGGGTAACATCTTCCAGCTCGGTACAAAATACACCGAGTCGATGAATATGCAGTACCTCGACAGCGACAACACGCTGAAATACCCCATCATGGGCTGCTACGGCATCGGTGTGGGTCGTCTGATTGCATCGGTCTGTGAGGTGAGCCATGACGATTATGGTCCCATCTGGCCCATCACCATCGCGCCTTGGCAGGTGCAGGTGTGCGCCCTTCGCGTCGCCGACGAGAATGTGCGCCGCGTGGCTGACAAGATTTACGAATACTTGAAGAAGGCTGGTGTAGAGGTCATCTACGACGACCGTAACATCAGCGCAGGTGTGATGTTCTCCGATGCGGACCTGCTGGGTGTGCCGCTGCGCATCGTGGTCAGCCCAAAGACGTTGGAGCGTAACGCCATCGAGTTCGCCAGCCGCGACAAGAGCTTCAAGGCCGACCTCAACCCCGACTGCTTCGTTGACGAAGTGAAAGCTAAGATTAATGAGATGATTGACGCATTGACACCAAAAGATTGAATTAATTCATTGTAGAGACGGTGTGCACACCGTCTCTACAAGACCAATAGTAACCATTACAACTAACAATTATGAAAATCAAACATTTACTTTTTGTTGTCACTTTTCTGGCCTTGACCTTCACCGCTAAGGCACAGGTGTCGTTCAGCTGCTATCACCGCGAGTATTGCGACTGGAATGATGCCAAGGAAGAGTATGAAAGCGAGTGCAGGGGCTATGACGAGGCTTCGTTGTTTGTCATGAACGAGGATGAGACCATGTTCACCCACACGACCGAAAGCATCAAGTCGACATATTACGTGAAAAAAAGAGAATACGACGAGAAGAACGATGTCTACACTTATGATGTCGTGAGTGATACTGGCAACAAGTACTTCTACATCTTCGACCCGAAAAACAAAGAAATCCGGGTTTTGGCGGATGCCGACGACTACAACACGATGATTCGTTTCTTTGTCAAGGCGATCTTCTAAAAACTGAAAAAGATTAACAAAAAAACTCCGACAGATGTCCTGCCGGAGTTTTTTTATGGCTCGTTTTCAACAACTTCCACTTTCTTGTTCCTTCGGAACCACTCCGTGATATCCTTCACGCGGCCGTCGGCCAGGCGTTTCATCATGCGCTGGTTGGTGGTCGCGCTGTCCAAAGGACCCAATTCGGCCACGTAGCGACCTAACTTGATATAATCAAAATGGTCGGTCGACACGTTTTGCGGCAGGTCGTTTTTGCCCGAATACCAAGCCACCTTCACATGATAGTCGCTCTTGACCTGATGGGCCAGTTGGGCCACCGATTCAGGCTCGGCGTCGCCGCCCATGAAGCACACGCAGGTGATGCCCGACTTGTATTGCTCTACAAGACGATACAACTCGTTAGTGTCCAAGGGTTTGCCAGAGTTTTCCCAAAGATACTTGCTGTGGCAACCAGGGCATTGGTTGGGACAATTGGTAATATTAATGGCAAGTGTCACCTCGTCAGGAACTTCCTGGAAGACGACATCAAAATTTGCGTATTTTAGCATCTGTCAATCTCCATTTTTCCATAGTGACGGCGGGCAGCTTCCTCTTGGCGCGGCTCGCTGAAATTGCTGACGCGCTTCAGGTAACCGATGATGCGGGTCAGGTAGTCGATGTTGTGGCTGTGGCACTCGGGGCACTCCTTCAGGTAGCGCTTATCGATGTGACCGCAGTCGTTACAAATTGTGTTCGGAATGTTGAAAGTGAAATAGTTGCAGCCTTCGCGGGCAGCCACGCGCAGCAGCTGTCGGTATTGCTCCTTGGTGAGGTGTTCCTCTAAGTTGCAGTGTAAGGCTGAGCCACCAGTGAGGTGCTTGATGTACTTCTCGCCGTGGAGGCGGAACTTATCCAACACGTTGGTGTTGGGGTCTTCCACGATGTAGAAATAGCTATTGTAGCAGTCGCGGTGCACCTCGTAGCCGTCTTCTTTGTCCCACTTGGCATGCTTCACGCCCACATTCTCGGCGGGGATCATCTCGCAGTTGAACATCAGGCCGTCCTTCTTCGAGTAGTACTTCTTGTTGTAGTGCTCGATGAGGCCCAGTACATCCTGCACGAACTTCTCGTAGTCCGGGTTGTCCGAGATCTTGATTTTCAGAAACTCGGCGGCTTCCACGAGGCCGTTCACGCCGATGGTGAGGTATTGGCGGCCCAGGTTGATGTAACCCGCGTCGAACAGCGGCAACATGCCTTTGTTCTGTAATTCCTTCAGGTTCTCGTTGTAGCAGATCTGCACCTTATGGCACAGGTCGACGATTTCCTCGAGGAAGGTCAGGTAATGCATGTTGTTTCGTGCGGCATACTGGATGCAGCGGTTGAGGTTGATGGTGAGCACACTCTTGGATCCCGTGCTGACGCCACCGGCGCCAAGGGTGTAGCTGAAGCCGTTGTCTTGGATCTCGTTGCGCAGACGGCAGCACGACGAGAGTGAATCGGCGTTGTCGCTGAGGTAGGTGAAGAACGAATGTCCTTCGGCATACATCTCGGCTGTGAAGTCGGCCCATTCCTGGTCGATGACGTCGCCGTCTTTCGAGAGCAACGCCATGGTTTCCACCGGGAAGGTGAGTACACTTCTCAGACGCTCAGCGTTGAACCACTTCATGAAGCGCTTCTGAAGCCAACTTAGCGACTCCCAGTCAGGCTTGGTGCCGTCGGGGAAATAGAAGTCGCCAAACAACGACTGGAAGTAATACTTGTCGTAATAGGCGATGTTCCAGAACACCGACTGGTAGTTCCTTGCACCTGCAGGTTGGTTCAAGGAATACACGATTTGCTGGAAGCAGTCGGTGATGACCTTGTCGATGGTGCGCGGTTTCAGCGAATGGTCGACGATTTCATCGGCGCGCTTGTAGTAGTCCTGACCGTAGTCCTTTGCAATGAAATAGTTCATGTACATCAAGAACTCCGGTGTGGCGCAGGCACCCGACAATTGCGACGAGACCATGAACACCATATTAATAAAGCCGCCGCAGAAGGAGCGCAGCTTGGTGGGGGCGGTGCTGTTGCCGCCGATGGAAGCCGTGCCTTCATTAAGCCACGGATACATGGTGATAGAGGCGCAGTAGTTGGCCAGCGAGGTTTCGTCGTTTTTGTAGATGAAGTGGTTGTTGAGCAAATAGAGGTAACGGTCGGCGAGTTCCTTGCCGAACACCGACTTGATGCGATCCGTCAGCAGGCGGCGGTTGATGCGGATGAAGCTCGACTTGGGCAGTTCGCCGATTAATGTGGCGATGTTTTTCTTCTCCACATTAGCGTTGGCGTCGTACTTCGAGCCTGTGGCGGCATTCGAGGCGTTGACGTAGTTGCTCAGGAAGTCGATCTTCTCGCGGATCTCGCGGTCTTCGGTGTGCTTTTGGCGGTACAGAATGTAGTTTTTGGCTACAGTATAGTACTGCTCTGCCATTAATGCGGTCTCCACCTGGTTTTGGATCTCTTCCACGGTGATGCCGTTAGTCACGCGGACGCGGCTCAGGATGCCGTTGAGGTCCTCGTCGGTGGCATAGAATCCCGAGGCGAGGAAGGCCTTGCTGATGGCCACTTTGATTTTTTCAAGGGAGAAGGCTTCCTGCTTGCCGTCCCTTTTGGTAATGTACAATCCTCCGTTGCTCATATAATGTGCTCGTTTTCAGATTATTGCGTAATTCAACGCAAACAAGTGTCATATTTTCTAGCTATCCGCACACTTCCCTACTTCCCGAGGGCCATAGTGCTCATCATCCACAAGGCAGGTCTTCTGACTCGCTCCCGCTCAAACTGCCTTCCCGTCGAGGTCATCCCACGACAGTGGCGGGGGTTGTTCGGCGTTTTCTGAAGCTCACAGCTACGGGTTTAGTCCCTGAATTTCACAGCGTTCCCTATTAATCTCTTCCGAAGAACCTTGTTTTGCAAAGGTATAGCATTTTGATTTCACCGACCAAATTAATTCCCGTTTTTTTTGTCAACAAAATTATCAACAGGATTAATTCGGTGATTTGGTTGGGGTTATTCAAAATTAATCAAACAAACTTGATTCTCTCCGCTAACTGGAGGAAATAATCGTTGCTCCAGATGTCGAGTTCGTGGGGGTCTGAAATGAAATTCAGCACATCTGTTTTAACAAGCTCAATATCAGTTGTTGCAAGCTTTTCGCGCAGCTGTTGCATAAAGGTTTCCTTATCGACATTTTCACCACTAAACTCCTTTATTCTTGCTTGCAAATGCTTGAAGTCCAAAGAGATGTCATGGCGGACATACCACTCAAAGTCGTACCAGTCGCGTCCCTTGATGCGTCTTTGCCAGGCTCGGTAAACCAGGGCATGCATCTTGCCTGCGTAGAGGTCGGGCAAAGTGAAACAGCGTGTCATAAAAGAATAGGGTTGAAGCAACAACTTCTGTTCTGTCTCGAACTGCAAAGGTGGATCGGTGTCGAGTTCGATTTTCACCTTAACCGTTTTCTTGGTCTGGAACTTAATGTCGTATGCTTCTGTGTTTTCCTTCAAAAATGCCGATTCCACCCGACCGAAGGCTTTTTTCTCTTTTTTTGCAATGGTTACCTCCAAACCGGCCATCTGAAACTCCTTGATGATGGAAGGAAAATATTGCTCCAGATGAATGTCGTTTCGCTTCTCAATCAAAGAGAAATCCATATCTTCCGAAAAACGAGGAAGTCGATGGAAAAGGCGCAGGCAGGTACCGCCATAGAAAGCTGCATGGTCGAAAAATCCACCTCTGTGGAGTCCTGCCAAGGCTATATGCTGCATCACTTCTTGCTCCGCATTGGATGTGGCGGCTCCATGCTCTTGCTTGTATTGGGCAAGCATTTCTTCGTATATTGTCATTGTTGTATGATTTTTATCAAATTGTTCAATATCAACTTTTTATTTCCCTTTTCGGCACATTCTCTCATGATTTCTACATCGAAATGTGTCAATTCGTCCATGTCGAAACGGATGTCTTCTTCCAAATACCGTATCAGCCCCTTAACCGACTTTGCAGGAAGATAGCTGTCGTACAAAATCAAATCGCACAAGGCTTTCTCGGGCGAGGCCATGAGATAGGAAACACCGTCTTCTGTGACCATCCTTATCCCAATGGGAAAATACTCGGAATTCACCTTATAGTAATCGAAGAAGCCTAAAGATGTTTCAAAGGTTTTGCTCGGTCGGGAGGTGACCGATGTCATCCGAAAGACCCTTTCGGGTATCAATCCGTACCAACGCAAGGCCCAATGCAGCGAGACATACGAAGGTCCATAGATATGGTTCGCGCATAACGGCGTGTTGATGTCTTTTCCACTCAATTCGGGGTTGACCACATACAGCCCGCGCCGCAACCGAATGAGGTCGCCCGCCTTTTCCAAGGCCTGCACCTTCTTTTTCGACTCTTTCAAATTGCCATAACAAGCCGCCAAAAGGTTGCTCGTGATAGGAATATTCTCATATTGTAGTAAAGGATTCTTGGTCATATTTTTCCATCAAGCAACGGCAAAAATACAAAAAATTTAATAGAAAACGCAAAAATCTTACCTTTTCTATTGAAATTTTGGTATTATTTATTGTAAGTTGGATTTTCGAATACTTCGTTTTTTCTTTATCTTTGCATTTTAAAACTAACGAATATGCCCAAAAAGAAAAAAATCGAGAATAAACTCAGCACTTTCACCAGCGTCATCCTTGGCATTTTCGCCGACCAGCCGTTCCGCCCGAAGAACTACAAACAAGTCTGTAAGATCATGGGTATCAAGGACCAGGCGGGAAAGGATGTGGTGTATAATTTGCTCATTGAATTGAAAGACAAAGGGTTGTTGGAAGAAGTCCGTCCATATAGCTATGTAATGGGTCCGGCGGGCATGGCACAGTTTGGACCGAAGACGAAGTATGTGGAAGGTACGGTGGAGATGAAGTCGACGGGCAAGGCCTATGTGGTGCGCGACGACGGCGAAGGCGAGGACATCTTCATCGCGGCGCAGGACACCTACAAGGCGTTGCATGGCGACCGCGTGCGCGTGGCTATGTTCCCCAAGCGCAACAATAGCAAGCCCGAAGGCGAAATCGTGGAAGTTTTGGAACGTCGTCATACCGAGTTTGTGGGTGTGCTCACCATCTCGCATGGCTATGTCTTCGTCCGCCCCGATGTGGAGTGGATGCCGGTCGACATCTTTATCCCACGTGGCGACCTCCATGGTGCCAAAGACGGCATGAAGGTCATCGTCCACCTCACCGACTGGCCCGACGGCTCAGGCAACCCCTTCGGAGAGGTGGTCCGTGTGCTCGGTAAGCCCGGCGAGAACGATGTTGAGATGGAAAGCATCTTGGCCGCACACGAATACCCCATCGAGTTTCCAGAAGATGTTGAAAAAGAAGCGGATAGGATTCCTGTTGACATCAGCAAAGACGAAATCAAACGCCGCCGCGACTTCCGTAAAATATTCACCATCACCATTGACCCAGCCGATGCTAAGGATTTCGACGACGCCATCAGCTTGCAGAAACTGAAAAACGGCCATTGGGAAGTGGGTGTGCATATTGCCGACGTGTCGCACTATGTGAAGAAAGGCTCGGCCATAGACAAGGAAGCCCTCGAACGCGGCACCAGTGTCTATCTTGTCGACCGCACCATCCCCATGTTGCCTGAGAAACTTTGTAACAATGTCTGTTCACTGCGCCCTGATGAAGAGAAGCTGACTTTCTCGGTGGTCTTCGAGATGGACGACGAAGCCAATATTTACGATAAATGGATTGGCAAGACCATCATCAAGTCATGCCGCCGCTATACCTACGAAGAGGTGCAGACTATGATTGAAGGCGGTCCGGGCGACTATAAGGACGAAATTCTGACTTTCAATAGTTTGGCGACCAAACTCCGCGAGAAACGCATGGAGGCGGGCAGCATTAATTTCCACTCCGAGGAGGTGAAGTTCATCCTTGACGAGAACAAGAAACCCATCGACACCTATGTGCGCGTGCAAAACGAGAGCCATGAATTAATCGAGGACTTCATGCTGCTGGCCAACCGCACTGTGGCCGAGACCTTTGGCGAGCCAAGCAGCAAGTGGAGCAACCATACCTTCGTCTACCGCGTCCACGACGAGCCTAACCCAGAGAAACTCAACAAGTTCATGTTGTTGATTTCGCGTTTGGGCTATTCCATCAATCCCAGCAACCGCACGACTTTGGTGCATTCCTACAACAAGCTTTTCGAAGATGTTGAAGGCAAGGGCGAGAAGAACCTCATCCAGACTGTGGCGCTACGCACCATGGCTAAGGCCGTTTACAGTACCGACAACATCGGACACTATGGCTTGGCCTTTGACTATTACACCCACTTCACTTCGCCCATCCGCCGCTATCCCGACCTGATGGTGCACCGATTAATAGAAAGGTATCTCATCGAAAACCAATGCTCAGTCAATAAGAAGGAATACGAGGAGATGTGCGTCCATGCCAGCGAGATGGAGAAACAAGCCGAGGAGATGGAACGCCAATCTATCAAGTATAAGCAAGCTGAATATCTGCAAGATAAGATCGGACAGGTGTTTGAGGGCTTGGTCTCGGGCGTGAGCAAATGGGGCTTGTTTGTCGAGCTAAAAGGCAACAAATGCGAGGGCTTGGTGCGTTATGAGGACCTGCCAGGCGACTACTATTACCTTGACGACGACAATTTCCGCGTCATCGGGCAGGAGACAGGGCGCGTCATCCAGCTGGGCGACGAGGTGCGCATCCGCGTAAAGGCCGTCGACCTCTTCAAGCACAAGATGGACTTCGAGATGCTGGCCGACACGTTGCCCAAGAAGGGAAAACAAAGAAAACGTTGAAAGAAATCGTCCGTCTATGTCATTCCACTAAAGGTTGTGCGATTGGATTGGAATCTATAGACGGACGATTTTCACTTATACATGGTATGTAAAACAAAATGTGTACTTTTGCACGCTTAATCAAACAAACGATATGAAAAAGAGAAACATCCTGTTATTGCTGGCCTTATTGGTCGTGACGGCTGCCGGCCTCGTCGGTTGCGTGAAGAAATACAGCATTGCTGTCACCACCAATAACCTTAATTTTGGCTTGGATGCGGGCCAAAAAATCTTGGAAATCACCGCCAACTGCGAGTGGACCATCACAAAGTCTGATGATGCCGACTGGTATACCATCAGCGAAATGAGCGGCAAAAAAGACGCTACCCTGGTAATTACCGTTGAGGCTTTGACCGACGGCGATTTCCGTGGCTCTTCCTTCGTCATCCAATCGCCCGGAGGCCACGTTTACCGCACCATTTTCGTCAGCCAAAACAAGCTTGAGTTTGATGGCCTTTATAATAAGGTGTTTGGTGTGTCGAGTGTAGAGCATTGGAACACTGATTATTATGGCATGATGATTGAAGATTCATACAAACACGGCGAGTACGACCCTTACGACACTGCTACGGGTTATACGATGTTTTTCCTTGCCGACGGCACTGGGGTGCAGATGGATCATCATGAAGATACGGCGGTATACTTCGCCTTCACTTATGATTACAATCCCCTTGACCACATTCTCCATATCGAGTTTGAAACGGTGACTGATGCTCCTGAAGACTACGATCCTGAAGTGTTGACGGCCAGCGACTCGTTGTTCCGTTTCTTCCATGAATATAAGCCCAATTGGTGGGAGCGCGCCGACATGCGCAAAATCGGCACCATCAATCCGGAGGAAAAGGCTGCACTTTTTAACCGCGCTGCCTTCAAACGCAAGGAAAGCAACGACCCGATCTTCCAATTCTGATGATTCACTAGTAGAGACGTGTCATGGCGCGTCTCTATAATTATTTATATTGTTGTATGAAATTGAAACCTTTCATTCTATCCTTGTTATTTCTTTCTGCATTAAGTCTTGTCAGCTGTAGAAAGGAGAAAATCATCCTCTCGTCCACCGACCTTTGGTTCCCTATAGAAGGCGATACGGCCACGCTCACCATCGAAGCCAACTGCGACTGGACCGTCAGCATCAATGGCGACGCTGATTGGATTACTGTTTCGCCTATGACCAGCAAAGAAGCCTTCGATGGCACCCTCACCGTAATCACGATGCCTTGCACGACTACAGACCAAAGGACAGGCTATTTCACAATCGATTCCAAACGCGGACAGGTCGATCCTATGGTCACGGTGAATCAGAAAAGAGAAAGCATCACCCTTTCCAAATATGAGTTGTGGTTTCCGAAAGAAGCCGCTACAAAGACCATAGAAGTCACTTCCAACTGCAAGTGGACGTTGAGCATCGACGACGAGGCGGATTGGTATTCAGTTAACTATGATGTGCTGACGCCAAATGTCATTGAAATCGCTGTGGAGCCTTATGATGGCGACGAGTATAGAAGCTCGTCTTTCACCCTCACTTCTGAGCACGGCTTCAGCACCGTTAAGGTCTATCTCTCGCAAAACAAGCTCGAGTTCGACGAAATCATCAACATGGTTTTCGGCATTTCGAAAGTGGAACATTGGAACACGGACTATTTTGGACAGATAATCGAGGACTCCTACAAACACAAGGAATTCAATCCTTTCGATACCACAACGGGATACATGATGTTTTTCCTTGAGGATGGCGTGGGCGTGCAGCGTGACCACCACGATGACTCAGTGGTCTATTATGCTTTCACCTATGACTATGATGCCGTCAGCCGCAATCTTCACATCGAGTTTGAGACAGTTTACGACACAGTCATCGAAGACTACGATGCCTCGGTGCTGACCGCTTCTGAAGAACTGTTCCGTTTCTTCCACGAGTACAAGCCCAACTGGTGGGAACGCGCCGACATGCGCAAGATCGGTACGGTCGACCCAGGTGAAAAATCCTTGTTGATGCGTGCTGTCAAGAAACGCAAGGAAGCCAAGGGCATTTTCCAGTTTTAATGTATTATCATATAGAGACGTGCCGTGGCGCGTCTCTACCATATCAACCGTATGTCAAAGAAACTAACCAGATTAATCGCCCTATACGGCATCGGGATCTACCTGCTGGCACTCATCGTGATAAGTGTGGTCTTTCGTGAGCATGCCCTTCAACTGAAATGGATGCTGTGGGGTCTGGGCGAGGTCTTGTTTTTCTTTGTCCTTACCATGGTTTTCTACCCCCGATGGAAAGACAACGACACCAAGAAGTTCCTGCTCAAAGTGTTCTTTGTGGCCTTGTTTCTTAGGGTGGCTTATGCTGTGGGCATAGGGTATTACTATTATTACGAGACGGGTTTGGCATACGAATACGGGGCGGGTGACAGCCGATGGTACCATGGCACGGCCTTGTTGTGTTCCCGTTGGGTAAGGAGTGGTCATGTCTCTTATGTTTACAAATACCTGCGCCATTGCTCGATGGGCTTCTCCGACCGTGGCTACATCTATTGGCTGACCTTGATCTACAGCATCTTTGGCCGCAACTTGCTGACACCGCGCATCTTCAAGGCTTTGATGCAAGCTTACATGTGTGTGTTGGCCTATAAGTTGGGCAAGCGCACCTTTGGCGAGCGCACGGGTCGTTTGGCTGCCGTGATGTTCACCTTCATGCCCATCTTCATCCAAATGTGCGGCCTGCACACCAAGGAGGCCGAGATGATTTTCCTTTCGGTCTTTGCCCTCGAGCGTATGGATTACCTTATCCGCAGCAAGAAGTACACCTTCTGGAATATCTTCGTCCCCATCCTCCTGACAGGCCTGACCTTCGGCTTCAGGACCATCGTAGGAATGTGCCTCATCTTTGCCTTTCTCGTGTTCGTCATCTTGTCGCCCAAAGAATTGATTGGCAAGAAAGCCAAAGCCATCACCCTTGCGGGTATCGTGGTGGTGTTTTTCCTGTTCCTGTCATCACCTGTAGGGCGTGAGATGTTCATCATCTATCGCTTGAAATTCACCGATTTGAACTATCAGTCGGAGAAATATGAAGCCATGGGTATGCGCCATGGTGAGTTGGCCAAGAGTTGGATTTTGGCTCCCGGGGCATTTGTGCTGCCTTTGGCACCTATGGTGGAGGAGGCCCCCGACCATAATAAGATGATCCATGGCAGCACCTATGTGAAGAATTTCCTTGCTTTCTTCGCCATGCTGGCCATCGTCATAGCCTTCCGTCAAAAACGCTGGCGCGATTTCAGCTTGATAGGGGCCTATGAATTGTCGTATCTGACCATTATCATGTTTTCCTTTGCTGCCAACTCGGAGCGTTTCCACGAGCCAGCCATTCCAATGATGATGCTGATGGCGGCTTATGGCATGACCCATCTGCGGCATAAAGACCTGAAACTCTTCTATGTATACTGCGGGTTGCTCTTCGTCGCTTTGTTCGTTTGGAACTGGCTGAAGCTGTCGGCGCGCGGTATGGCGTAAAAAATTTCAACGAAAAACCTTGTGATTCACTAAAAAGTTGTATCTTTGCAGCCGCAACAAGGTACCTTGCCCGAGTGGTTAGGGATCGGTCTGCAAAACCGGGGACGGCGGTTCGAGTCCGCCAGGTACCTCAAGAAGCCTGCTGAAAAGCAGGCTTTTTTATTTTAGTTTTTTTCTTATTTTTGCACGTTCTTAAAATCAAGATACAAGTATAAAAACCTTCATAAATGAAAGAAGTAAGAGTAAGATTTGCCCCCAGCCCGACGGGCCCGCTTCACATCGGGGGCGTGCGTACCGCGTTATATAACTACCTGTTTGCCAAGAAGAACGGCGGCAAGATGATCCTCCGCATCGAAGACACTGACCAAACTCGTTTCGTGCCCGGCGCCGAGCAATACATCGTCGAGTCACTCGACTGGTGCGGCATCAAGTTCGACGAGAGCGACTATGTGGGCGGCCCGTTCGGTCCCTACAAACAGAGCAATCGCAAACACCTTTATAAACAATACAGCGACGAGCTGCTGGCCAAAGGCTGCGCCTACATCGCCTTCGACACCGCCGAGGAACTCGACCAATACCGCAAGGAAGCCGAAGCCAACAAACAGACCTTCATCTACAACTGCCAGAGCCGCAAGCACTTGCGTAACAGCTTGACGATGAGCAAGGAAGAGGTCGACAAGCTGATGGCCGACGGCACGCCTTACACGGTGCGTTTCATGATTCCCGAGGACCGCGAAATCGTCATGCACGACCTGATTCGTGGTGAGGTGCATGTGCAGACCAACACCTTGGACGACAAGGTCTTGTTCAAGAGCGACGGCATGCCGACCTATCACCTGGCTAACATCGTCGATGACCATTTGATGCAGATCAGCCATGTCATCCGTGGCGAGGAATGGCTGCCTTCTATGCCCCTCCACGTCATGCTCTACGAGGCCTTCGGTTGGGAGGCACCCCAGTTTGCCCATCTGCCCCTGCTGCTCAAACCCGACGGCAACGGCAAACTCAGTAAGCGCGACGGCGACCGCCTCGGTTTCCCTGTCTTCCCGCTGTATTGGGTCGACCCAAAGACCGGCGACACAGCTTCTGGTTACAAGCAGTCGGGCTACTACCCCGAGGCCTTCATTAATATGCTGGCTTTACTGGGCTGGAACCCAGGCACCGAGCAGGAAATCTTCACTATGGACGAACTGATACAGGCATTCTCGTTGGAGCGTTGCAGTAAGAGCGGCGCCAAGTTCAACGTGGAGAAGACCAAGTGGTTCAACCACGAGTGGATTATGCGTAAGTCGAACGAAGAAGTTGGCAAGGACTATCAGGAATGGTTGAAGGTTGAAAAGGGTATCGATGCCCCGCTTGACTTCGCCATCAAAGTGGCTGGCTTGGTGAAAGATAGAGTCAACTTCGTGAAAGAAATCTGGGATCAGAGTTTCTTCTTCTTCGAGGCCCCGACGGAATACGACCCCGTGACGGTGAAGAAACGCTGGAAGGAAAACAGTGCCGAGACCATTCTCAAGGTAAAGGAAGTCATCAAGAGCATTGAGCCTTTCGATTTGGCTCATATTGACGAAACCCTGAACAACTGGATTACCTCCAATGAGCTGAACATGGGCCTTGTGATGAACGGCCTCCGCCTGATGGTGGTGGGTGCCGGAAAGGGTCCGCACATGGGCGAGATTCTAGAACTTCTCGGCAAGGAAGAGACCCTCAAGCGCATCGACGCCGGCGTGAAAGCCTTAGGTTGATGAAGAAAGCCGTCAAAATACCGCTTATTATCATCGGCAGCATCATAGGCCTACTGCTTGTGGTGCTGCTGTTGCTTTCACCCGTCGCAAAAGGCTACATCCAGAAGCACGACAAAGAGCTAATTGGCCGCGAGTTGAGCATCGGAAAACTGAGGGTCAACGCGCTCTCAGGGACGGTAAAAATTGGTGATTTAACGCTCTACGAAGACGACGGGCAGACCTCATTTGTGAGTTTCAATCGCTTCGAGACAAAAATCAAGGTGCGCGACCTGTTACACAACCGCTTTTGGGTGGAACGCGCCTTGCTTTCAGGTCTGAGAGTCAACATCGAGCAGGACCGAGACTGGTTCAATTTCAATAGCTTAATAGAACATCTTGCTTCCGACAGCACCCAAAATGAGTCATCGAACTTTGGCTTGGTTTTCAACGATATAAGTATCAAAAATGGCGTCATCCGCTATGCCGACCTGGCCCGTGGCAACGAATTGGTTTTGCGCGATATCGCCCTGCTCATCCCTTCCATTGATTTTGCGGACATGAAAACCGATGTCGGCCTTGACCTGGCTCTCTCCGACAACGCCACACTGCACACGGACTTCCGCCTTTCTGACAACGGCAAAAAATACTTCATCAACCTGAAATTGAACAATTTGGGTCTTGAAGTCATCGAGCCGTATCTACAACAATACTATCCTGTCGACTTGCTGCAAGGCTGGGCTGTGTTGGATTTGGAGGCGACGGGGCCCACCGACCACATCACGGACTTCGACATGAAAGGCTGTCTCGTGCTCAACGATCTGGCACTTCAGGACACCGAGGAGCATCCTTTGGGCACCATCGATTCCGTCTATGCCGAAATCAAGCGCTTGCGACTGAATGACAAGATTTTAGACCTTGGAAAACTTTATGTTTCCGAACTAAACACAAAATACATTGTCGCCGCCGACAGCACGGCCAATTTCGACTTGGTCTTGGCCAGTTATTTGCATCGCAATACGACGGAAATGGAGCCTGCTTTCGACACGTTTCAGATGGCGATCGAAGCACCTAAGTCTTGGAAAATCAGCATTGACGACTTGGTGTTAGAGCAAGCCGAGGTGCTGTATGAAGACCATACGTTACCCGACGTCTTCAACTATGAGATTTCGAATATCAACTTGACATCAACGCACTTCACTTTGGATGGCGACAATTCCGTTCATGTGCAAGCGGTGCTCAACCATGCCGGCAGGCTGTTTTTGAACTGGCAAGGCAGCCTTCATGGGCTTGACAACCAAAACCTTACCTTGATGCTCAGCAATGTACAAGTCGCTGATTTCTCGCCATATACGATACAGCTGTTTGGCGTCCCCTTGGAAGACGGCATCCTGATGTTCCGCAGCCAGAATGTCATTTCCGACGGTAACATCAAAGGCATCAACAAGCTGCAGATGACAGCACCCAAGCTGGGCGACCGTATCAAACAGTTGCATCCGAAATACCAGAAGGTGCCGCTGAAATTAGGGCTTTATCTGCTGGCCGACAAACACAACAATGTCAGTATCGACCTGCCCGTTTCGGGCGACTTGAACGACCCTGAGTTTTCCTACGGCAATACGATTAGAAAGGTATTTTTCAACCTCTTGGTCAAGGTGGCCGCATCACCGTTCCGCTTGATGACCGACGAGGACAACAACCTGAAATACATACCTTTCGACCCTTTGCAATCCGATTTCACGCCCCAACAATATGGAATGATTGACAATGTGGTGGTCACGCTGCAAAGCCGCTCCGATCTGGCCATCGTCTTGGAGGAGCAGGTGCAATATGAAGAAATCATCAAAGAACTGAGCATCATTCAGTTGAAGCGCGACTATTACCTTTCCACCCATCCTGGAATGACGATTTCCGACATCGACTTGCTGGCCGATGATGCCATTCTTTCCATTAAATTGAAAGACAAGGGTTTGTGCGAATTTGCAGCTCAGTATTCCAAGAAGAAAAGGCTGCGTTCGGCCGATGATGTGACCTCGGTGGCTTGTGAGGTGTATCGAGACAAATCAGAGAAGATGCTGACGCTCTTAATGGCGAAACGCAACGCCTTGCTCTCGGATTACTTGCATAATGTCAGAGGTTTGTTGCCGGAGCAAATCACCGTGACGACCATCGATGCCAGTCTGATGAAGTCCTTTGCGAAACCCTCGCGCTACGAGATGCACGTGTTCCGATACGAGGACATGGAAGAATGACCCCGCTATTGGACGACCAGCCGACGGGTGGTTACGCCACTCTCTGTGACTATGCTTACCAAATAAATCCCTGAATCATAAGAGCTTAATTCAAGCGAATATTGGTTTGTGCCTTGCAGCGCCATCCTTTCAATGGGTTGTCCCAACACATTACAAATGGTGATGCTTTGCAGACCGTCTTCCGCCAGAATGGTGACCACATCTTTTGCTGGATTGGGATATAGCGCCACCTTGATGTCGTTCGTTTCCGCTATGCCTTCATGGCTGAGGCCTGCCAAGGTCGCCACCAAACCGAGGTTAAGTTCGGTGAAGCGCTTGGATTGCTCCAAATTGTTGACACTCAGTCCTAAGATATCGTTACGGGTATGGATGAAAGGCGAGCTGGCGTGGACATCCTCGAAAGGTTGCACGGCAGCATAACCGTTGCGGTTGAAGGAGGAAAAGTCGCTGTCGGCGTTGACGAGCCAGTTCTGGCTGATGGGCATCTCGGGGAAGTAGATATGGCTGAAGTTGTAGACATAATTGGCAATCAGTGAATCGCGGGTGGTGTATAACAGGTGGACATAGATTGGGGAGCCTTCTTCGAGGTAGCCAGTCATATCGAGGTTGAAATACCCCACGATGTCCATGCCTTGCTCGGCGCATTCGGAGGCGTAGGCCGTGCTACCTACCAAGCCACATTCCTCGGCACACCAGTTGGCGTAGATGATGCTGCGGTCGAAGGTGTAATGGCTTAATATTCTGGCAGTTTCCCAGATGCCTGCCACGCCCGTGGCGTTGTCGTCAGCTCCTGGAGAGCGTATGGTGTCGGGGTCGTAGCCGTCCCAGGCATAGGAGTCGTAATGTGCGCCACAAATCACAAATTCTTCCGGTGTTTTCATGCCCCATTGGATGGCCAGGATGTTGTCGCCCGTTTCGGTGATGCTGAGACCGTGCAGTTTGAAGTCGTGCTTGATGACGGTGTCGACAGGCAGCGTATTATAACGGTCGTAGAGCCAGTCCTGAACCTCATAGATGAAACGGCTGTCGTAACGCCTTGTGTGATAATTACTTAAATGGCTTATCGTGGCCGTGATACTGTCGATATTGACTGCGTCCATCAAGGTACGGATTTCAGGGTCTTCGCTCACGATGACTGGATAGGTGTGCTCATAAAGATGCTGCGCTTGCGTCCTAACCGCAAGTCCTCCCACCAAAAACAACGCAATAAACAATAGTCTTTTCATAGCTTTAATCTTTAAAATTCCATCCGAACAACTGATTAACTGAATAACTGAACAACTCTAAACTTCTATATAACATATTCTTAACTTGCTGTAGCATACAGCTTTGCATTTAGTGCTTCAAGCTGTCTTTGCGTACGTTCTATCTTTCTTTTTAGTAGGGTTTCCTCATCCAAACCGACTCGTCCTT
>Ga0310690_10000706_pt1 | contig 66924 bp, 70 predicted proteins | sample AusTroGonzalo_MG_2_FD_207661 | JGI IMG/M metagenome (GOLD analysis project Ga0310690, IMG submission 207661) | Bovine rumen microbial communities from tropical cattle in Woodstock, Queensland, Australia - Gonzalo_04 (v2) (version 2) | ecosystem: Host-associated > Mammals > Digestive system >... | reverse complement strand
GTAATAATTGATTACTAAGGAGAGATTTATGTTAAACTTTAATGCATTAGAAGAAAGAGAAAAAATAATTACATATTTAAGAAATAAGTTTGATAGCTTGAATCCAAATTCAAGAGCTATTATTGGTATCTCAGGTGGAAAGGATTCAACTATTTGTGCAGCTTTATTAGTTAGAGCTTTAGGTAAAGAAAGAGTTTTAGGCGTTATCATGCCTGACAAAGAAATGCCTGATATAAATGATGCTGAGAAGGTTTGTGAATGCTTAGGTATTGACTACAAGATTATCAGCATTTATGCTATGACAAAAGCTTTTATGGAAACTAATGAAAAAGCAGGCATTACAATTAAAGAAGGAGCTAAGATTAATACACCACCAAGAGTAAGAATGACAGAGCTATATTTAGTTAATGCTTGTCAGCCAGTGCCTTCTATGGTAGTTAATACTTGTAATAGATCTGAAGATTATATTGGCTATTCAACTAAGTTTGGTGACCAAGCAGGTGATGTATCAGTGCTTCAAGACTTATTAGTTTCAGAAGTATTAGCTATTGGAGATACTATGGAAGAGCTTCCAAAAGAGCTTGTGCATAAAACACCTTCTGACGGCCTATGTGGCAAGACTGATGAAGATAATTTAGGTTTTACTTATAGACAACTTGATAATTATATAAATTGGATAGATTATGTAGAAAGTTTTAAAGCTATTCCAAAAGAAGCATTAACAATTGCTGATGAAAAAGCTTGGGATAATAAGTTTGCTGAATATAAAGCAATTCAAAAAGAAGCAGGATTAGGTGATGACATAAATGTGTTTAACCTTATAGATTTTCAAAATAAAGTTGAGAGAAAACATTTAGCTAATTTACATAAGCTTAAGAAAATGCCAAGTTATATGAGACCAGACGGAGAGGAGATTTAATATGGCAGATTATAAGGCAGTTAATATTCCAAAAAATATTATATTAGTTGAAAAGCATATTTCTGAAGCAAAGATTAAAGCAGAAGAAACTAAAAATAATAACACTTATACATGGATAAGAGATAGGCTAAAGAAAATTCCGCAAGCTTATGTAGTAGCCGAAGGCAATAAGAAGGTCTTGGAATCAGCAAGAAATTGGGCAAGTTGTTGGTATGCAGATCCCATTGAGCACACCTATGAAAATGGTAGCTTTAAATTAAAGCTTCAAGATGCTGCAGATGACAGCTCAAATAGTGGTAAGTTATCTTTTTGGAACTGTGTTTTAACAGCACCAGATGGTAAAGAGTTTTTAGTAGGTATTAATGCTGAGCTACTGCTAGATACTTTATTAGAAAATACTTTTATAAATGGCACCTGTCAAAATAAAGTTTATTTAGGTAGAACAGCAAGTCAAGTAGGTGTTTATACAGAAAATATGCAATCTTATAAACAATCTAAGTTAGATGATGTTATGAGAGCCAATATGAATAAAAAGACTGATAAATATGTAGTGGGTGATATTGTAAGCACTTTAACAAAGAAACAAGTATATCTTGGAACTATTTATAAAATATTTGACATTAAAGATGTTTACTGGGAAAGCTACTATCAAACGGGCTATTATAGGGCTACAAGTAAAGAACATTATGCAGTAAAGTTTCTTGCCGAGCCAAGATTATTCCATGTATTTATAGACATTGATGACTTAAATGAAAAAGGCTATAGCTGCTATCCAGAATGGACAGATAAGATGCCAAAGAGAGTAGTTACAGGGCATATAGCTGATATTAAGCAACCAATATATTATGTAAGAGAGCACTTATCAGATTACCTAAATATGGATATTAAAAATTGTGACTGGGATGGACGCTTCTATCATAAGTTAGATTCATATTCTTATGTGCAAGATTTGTCTGAAACAGATGAAGTTTATAATAAAGTTAAAGCTCTTGTTGATAGACAAGCAGAAGCACCAGAATTTAAACATTGTGTAATGCCACTATATACAGTTGAGAGGTAAAAATAATGAGACTATATAAAACAGGCTTAGTTATAGGTAGATTTCAACCACTACATAAAGGGCACGAATTTCTAATAAAACGTGCATTATCGCTTTGTGACATTGTATATATTTATGTAGGGTCAGCACAAGAAGGTGGCACAGAAGTTAACCCATATAGCTATTATGATAGAAAGCTTTTCTTGCTAACTGTATTTGGAAAAGAGTTTAGAGCTGGCAGAATAGTTATCAACCCGCTATATGATCAAGGCTTAGGAAACTGTCCTTCTTGGGGACAATATGTGCTTGATACTTTCAAAGCTGATAATGGTTGCTTGCCAGACTTGTATATTACAGGTTGTGAGAAAGAAAGGTCAAGTTGGTTTACAAATGAAATTGCCCCAAATATGGATGAATTAAGGTTAACCAGACACAATATTGTCATTAGCGGAACTGAGTGCCGTATAGTCCTAAAACAAGGCCAAAAAGATATTATAAATAAGTATATATCTAAAAATGTATATAAAGTTATTAAAGGAGAAATAAAATAATGGAAGAAATGAAATGTGATACTTGTGTAGCAATTAAAGACCCTGAAAAAATCTTAGTTGTAGTAGATATGCAATATGACTTTATTGATGGAGCTTTAGCAAATCCAGCAGCAGCAGCTATTGTGCCAAAGATAGCTGAATATATTAAAGCTTTTGATGGAGACGAAGTTGTATTCACAAGAGATACGCATAGTAAAGATTATTTAACAACACAAGAAGGTAGAAAGCTCCCTGTTGAGCACTGTATTGAAGGAACACCTGGCTGGTGTGTGCATGAAGACTTAAGAAAAGCTGCGGAAGAATGGGAAAAAGCAGAAAAGAATAGATACATTTGGTATAAAGATAAGAAGCAATTTGGTGAAACCAACTTATTAGGCTATTATGCACATAGCTCAGATGATGAGATTCAGGTTTGTGGAACTTGCACGGATATTTGTGTTATTTCTAATGCTATTATTTTGAAAGCTGAAAACCCAGAAACACCCCTTAAGGTTTTGAAAGACCTATGTGCAGGCTTAACACCAGAAAGCCATGAGAATGCTTTAAAAGCTATGGCAATGTGCCAAATTGAAGTAATCTAATGGATTTATTAGAAAGAAGGTATAATTATGTTTGAAATAAGTATGGGTAAAGAAGATTTTAAGAAACTTGTAACTAGAGATAAGTTCATTGAAATGCTTAAAATCATGGCATCTAATAAAATTAATAAAGATGATTATGTATTTTCTTATGCAATTATAGGATCAGAAGTAAAAGAGATAATCTATCCAGATAGCAAGATAGAGACTACTGGACTTATCGATACTGATAAGGATGATAATGGTAAAGATATTAAAATTTATTTTAGTCCATACATGGATAGCAGCAAGTATTTGATGGGATTTAGTAAAGGCACTATGGATGCATCAGCTTATGTATATATACCATTAGAAAAGTATGAAAAAGGAATAAAAGGATTACCACTTAAACAAATAGAAGTTAAAAATAAAGAAATATTATTTTAAAAAAAAGGAGAATGAGTAATGAAAAAGCAAAAATTATTAGGTGTAGAAAAACTACAAGATAATAAACATCTAAAGTTTTATAAAGCTAAATATCAAACAGACGATATTGAGCGAGATTATTATTTTGCTTCAAGACATAACAAGAAAGATTTAGCTGTCAATAATAAGTTTGTAAAGCCAACAGCTATTGAAGCTATTACTTACTATGAGGAAGGAGACCATATTTATGTTGTTATGATCAAAGAATTTAGATCAGCATTAGGTAAGTATGTCTATTCATTCCCAGCAGGTTTAATTGAAGAGGGTGAAGACATTGGTCAAGCTTTTGAAAGAGAAATCTATGAGGAAATTGGAGCAGAAACATTAAAGGTCAAGTTATTGCAAACTTACCCAATGCCAATGTGTGCAGGTATGACTGATGAAGCTAATTTTATTGCTTTAACAAGAGTAGGCAAACCAGATAAGCAACATTTAGAGCCAACTGAAGACATTGAAGTAGCTGTATTCAAGTTTGAAGAATTAGTAACTAAAGTTATGGGTAATGAATTACCTTTAACTATGACAGGTTATTTAGGTTATTTAGCATTATATAAAGAAATCTTAGCAAGTGCTTTGAGACAAGGTGAGTAATATGGATAAGAGAATTTTATTTGTAGGTGGATCATTTGATGATAATGGTGGCAGACCTTCTAGTTTAGCTGAGAAGGTAAACACTTTTATTGTTAAAGAAGGCTACACAACAGAGTTTTATAATGGTGGCAATTATAATGAATTAACAGAGATTATTCAGCATGCAAAAGATGCCGATATTACTATTTGGTGGGCAAATGTGCCAAATACTTATGCAAAGATTAGAGATGTCAAAGAAGTTAATTATAAGACTATCACTGTGCTTTCAAAGCGTGATGATGATAATACTTATTCATATCAAGACATCCTATCAAGAATGTTCGTGCAAAAAATGAACTTATGTGTAGTATTTAAGAAAGAGGCTGATGGAAAGTTTAGCTTTTATGTAACTGACCCACTTGGCAATATCTTCTATAGTGGCAATGATATTGAAATGTTAGCTAAAACTATTGTTAAAAGAGCAAGCTTTGTTTCAAATATTACAAGACATTCAACATTAAATGCAGAGGAATCAAGAGATGCCTTAAATTGGTATTTTAATATGTTTAAGGAAGAAATGTTGACAGATACTTCTAAGGATGTAAAAGATGTTTTAGCTGAATATGACGTTTACAATAAAAAGCACTTCTTACAAGTAGTTAAAGATTATGCACCTATTTTAGCTGGCGTAATTTTTAGAACAGAAGACCCTGTGAAGATTACAAGATTTTTAGGTAATGCTTCATTCAGATGTCCTAAAGGTTTCCCATCTTTCAGAGAGGGTGAATATATTTTTGTTTCAAAAAGAAATGTAGATAAGTCTCATATTACCATTGATGAGTTTATCCCAACATACTTAAAAGATAATAAGGTTTATTATTTAGGCGAAAATAAACCATCTGTAGATTCACCTGTGCAACTACAATTATATGACAAGTTGCCTAATATTAAGTATATGCTACATACACATACATATATTAAAGGCGCACCTTTTACAAATGAAATTTTGCCTTGCGGTGCTTTAGAAGAAGTAGCTGAAATTATGAATGCTTTAGAAAAGAATTATGAAGGTAAGGATACTAAGTTTGCAGTTATTAACTTATTAGGTCATGGCTGTTTAATTATGTCAGATGATGTAGATAAGATTGAAGCTACAAAAGATAAGATTATTGCAAGACCAAAACCAGAATATTTCTGGGGAGCAGCTGAGCATCCTATTTCAGCTGAAATTTATAGTGAAGAAGAATAAGGAGACATTATGAAGTTAATTTTGAATGATGGAACAAAAGTTGAAGGAACATTAGAAGAGCTTTTAGATTTTCTAAAAGAATATAAAAAAGTAGAGAAGGATATAAAGCCAACTTATCCTATCGTTACAACAAACCCAGCTATTTGGCCAAATCCAGTTGCAAATCCTTGTGAAGGTTGTCCAATTAATGAAAGAATTAAGAAAGGCGAAATGGTAGTAGATGATAGTTGTTATTGGTGCGGCAAGAATCCATTTAAAGTAACTTGTAGAGATACACTTACAAAGCCACAAGATATAAATATAAGCTTAACAACAACAGGCACAGGGGCAACAAAGCTTTCAGATGGCACAACAGTTAAGCTAACTATGGATACTACAAATGATCCAAACAAGCAACCTTTCGATGAATATGCTTCAGGTTTACCTGTAAGAGAAGCTATGACAGGCAGTGATAACTTTAGTATAGCAAAAAAGCAATATAATAAAAAGTTTAAGAAAGAACCATATACAGCAGACGAAGCCAATGCACTACTTAAAAAGTATGGAATGCTTAATGAAGATGGCACTGTTGTAGATGAATATCGAGGAAATATTAAAGAAACAGATAAATAAGATGTATACAGGAAAAGAAAATAAAGATACAGCAGAACATTTGCAAGCAGGTGAAACCTGTATTGTTGTAGGTTATGGCAATTCTATGGTTCCTAAATTAATGTCTGGAGAGGCGGTAGTAATGGAACCCGTAACAGAAGAAACAGAATTGCATAAAAATGATATAGTGCTATGTAAAGTTAAGGGACATTATTATTGTCATCTTATTTCAGCAATTAAAGGTAATACATATCAAATATCAAATAATCATAAACATGTAAATGGTTGGATTTCTAAGAAAAATATTTATGGAAGAATGATAAGAAAGCTATAAATAATATTGTATAATAATATAGTAAGATAATAAGAGGAAAGAGAAATGTTAGATTTAGAGGAAGTATTAAAGAGACCTGAATATGCTTGGGTAAATGATTATCGTGATAGACTATGCTTTATTACGCTAGGTGGCAGCTGGAGTTACGGTACAAATATTGAAGGCTCTGATATTGATGTTAGAGGTGTTATGCTTCCGACAGTAGATGAGCTAATTGGTCTAAAGCATTTTGAGCAAAGAATGGATGCAGAAACAGATACAACTTTATATGAGTTTAATAAGTTTATTAAGTTAGTATGCAATACAAACCCTAATGTTGTTGAAATGCTTGGAGCTAATCAATATATTATTTTCAATGACATTGGTGAAGAGCTAATTGGAATGGCAAAAGACTTTGTAAGCAAGAAGTGTTTATATAGTTTTGCAGGTTATGCTAATTCACAATTAAGAAGAGTTGAAAATGCCTTTACGCATGGCGAAGTAACTGAAGAAATGAGAGCTAAGAGAACAGCTGAAGTAATTGACGTTACTAAGGTGAAATTAGCTGACAGAACACCAATGTTTAAGGAAGATGAAATCAAGGTTAGAGTTGATACTGATAAGCTATTATGGAGCATTAACTGTGTTGATAGAACAACAGACGAAATTAAAGATGCTCTAAATACTTTAACAGATATTCAAAGAGACTTTACAAAAGCAGGACAAAGAAATAACAAGCCAACAGAAGCTAAGTTAAATAAGCATATTATGCACTTAGTAAGACTATATCATATGTGCTTTGACATCTTAGAAAAGGGCGAAATTAATACATACAGAGCTGCTGACAGAGATTTCTTACTTGAAATCAGAGCAGGTAAGTTTGTAAAGGATAATCAATTAACACAAGAATTTAGAGACTATCTAAACTACTTAGAGGACAGACTACAAAAAGCTAAGGAATTAGATGTAGTGCCAGATAAGGTAGATTATGATAAGATCAATAAGTTTGTAGTTAAAACAAATAGCAAGGTTGTTACAGGCAACTATTCTAAGTGCTATAAGCATATTTATAGATAATTATGAAGCGACCAGATTTAGATAAGAGTGATATTATATTTGCCTTATTAATGGCCGCTTCTATTACGGTTACTATTTTCTTAGCCGTATTTGGTATCGGGAGAATGTAAATGAAAATAGGTTTTTGGAAAATAACAGATACATATGGTGCTTTTTCAAATTGGTATATAAGTGAATTTATGCACGAAGGTCATTATTTTATATCATCTGAGCAAGCACTAATGTGGCATAAAGCTAAGCTATTTGGCGATACAGAAACAATGGCTAAGATTATGCAAACACAAAGACAAAATGAAATTAAAGCTTTAGGCCGCGAGGTTAAAGGCTATATTGATGAGCAATGGGCAGCTTTAAGATACAGAATTATGGTTGACATCTTAAAGGATAAGTTTATGCAAAATCCAAGCATTGCAAGTGTGTTACTAGGCACAGGCGATGCTGAGCTTTATGAAGCAAGCCCATATGATAAAATCTGGGGCATTGGCTCAACAGATGTAAGTCAAGTAAATGGAACTAATCTATTAGGCAAAGCTTTAATGGAAGTAAGAGAATATATAAGAAGAGAGGTATAAGATGAGAGATCCAAATAGAATACCAGTTATTTTAGACGAGATTAGAAAAGTATGGGAAAAATATCCTGACTTTAGATTAGGGCAACTTATTTCAAACCCTTACCCAGATCCATTTTTTGTAGAAGACGAACTTTTAGTTAAAACATTAAAGGAATATTATAAGACAAACGAAGGAGATAATCAATAATGGTTTTTAGAGTTTTATTAGCAGTATTATTCGGCCTATTATTTATCGGTGGACTTATTGCAGGTATTGTGCGTAGAGTTAACGATGAAGATTGGACAAAAGCTGATGGTATTATTACAATTATTACATTAGCTTGTTTAGTAGCATTTATTTTAGTGCCTTGGAACTTCTACACTGTGCAAGCAGGTGAAGCAGCAGTTATTAAGGACTTAGGTGTTGCTAAAGAAATTAAAGCATCTGGAACATATGCTAACTTCTGGATGACAAACAAAGTTGAAAAGTATGATATGAAGGTAAGAACTATCGATATTGAGACGATGACTTATTCAAATGATGCTCAAACGATGGATATTACAATGACTATTCAATATCACTTGAATCAAGAAAATCTAATTGATATTATAAATCAATATGGTGATGTAGCAGCACTTGAAAATAAGCTTCAAAGTGTATCTATTGAAAAAACAAAGTCTGTATTATCAGCATATAAAGCTATGGATATTATTGCTAACAGAAGCACTATGTCACCACTTATTTCAGATACAATTAGAGCTACAATTACGCCAGATTATTATGTAACTATCACGACAGTTGTAGTAACTAATATTGACTTTACAGACCAATTTGAGAAAGCTGTAGAAGACAAGATGATTGCAGAACAAAAGAAATTACAAGCTGACTATGAAAACGAACAAGCTATTGCTAAAGCAAAGGCAGAAGCTGAAGCTAAGCAAAGAGCAGCAGAAGTTGAAGTAGAAGTAGCTAAGAAGCAAGCTGAAAAGAAGCTAATTGAAGCTGAAGCAGACAAGAAAGCTAAAGCAGAAGCAGCAAAGGCTGTTGCTATTGAGCTAAGATATAAAGCTATTGAAATTGCACAAGCATTAGACTTAGACATGACAACAACACTTGATGAAGACGGTTTGGTAACATCATATACAATTACATATGATACTGCCGAAGATAAGAAGCTTATGGCTGAGCTATTAGAACAAATCATCTACTATGAGACTTGGGACGGTGAATTACCTACAACCCTTGTGACAGATGGATCAGCAACAATTATGGTAACACCTTAGGGTGTTGCCATAAGGCAAGAGGTATAAAATGAATTACTTAAAATATAAGAAAGAAGAGCCAATTATAAATGGCACAACAACAATTGTTAAGCAAAAGGCATATATCAAAGCCGGAACAGATTTAACTACCCAAGCTTGGAAAGCAAATAGAGCTATTATCAATTTTATTAAATATGAGAATGATCCTTATTTTGAGGATTATCAAACTAAGGGTGTAGCTAAAGTAGACCCTAAGGATACTTTTGATGCTAAGAAAGGTGAAACGATAGCTAGAATTAAAGCTGAGTTATTAGCGCAAAGAAACTTTAATACTGAAGTATATAATGCTATTAAAGAAGTTGAAAAGCTACAAAAAGCACTTGCAAAAGCGCTAGCAGATTCAAAAGTAATTGCAGACAGCTTAGAAGAAAGATTAGAGGATATGTAATGTTTCTATACGAGATATTTGAAAAAGCTTGGAAAAAACCAGGTGGAAATATATATTTATACAGCGATCCGCACTTCGCCGACCCAGAAATGGTTAAGCTAAGAGGAGATAAGTATATAGTTGATGCTGAACAGGTTGCAAGAATAAATGCAAAAGTAAGCAAGAATGATACTTTTGTATGTTTAGGCGACATTGGGAATCCAAGCTTTGTAAAGTATATTAAAGCAGGTTATAAAGTGCTTATAATGGGAAATCATGAAAAAGGAGCTTCTAATTACAAGCGAAAAATAACTGAAGTAGCTACTTTTAACACAATGGATATAACTGACCCAGCTGACTTATACAACTTAGAGCCAGCAAAGCTTGAAGAAAAGCTTATGGAAGTATATACCAAGTATATGAAGGTTAAAAAGATAGATAATGGCTTATTTGATGAGGTCTATGAAGGCCCACTGATGATAAATGATAGAATTATCTTATCACATGAGCCAATAGCTGTGCCAGATTATATGTTTAATATTCATGGACATGACCATGCAAATATAGAAACTAAAGATACAGTACATCATTTGAATGTCTGTGCAGAGCATATAGACTATACACCAATTTCTTTAATAAACTTTATAAAAAAGGGTGGCTTGTCAAAGATACAAAACATTCATAGAGTCACAGTTGATACAGCAACAGAAAGAAAGCAAAAAAGACAATTAAAAAATAATAAACAATAATGTATAATAATATGAATACATTAAATAATTAGGAGATATTAAGATGACATTGACAGCATTAGATTACAGTTTAACATTAGAGGGACTAAACTTCTCAGATAGCAGCGAAGTGGCAGCTTTATTTAACCCAGTATTAGCTGAATTAAAGTTTGATATTAGACATACAACTTTAGACCTTAAGCAAGCTACAAAAATAGCTAATGAATTAGCAGATAGCTTTGGTTATTCAGCCAGCACAAGAATGTTAGATGATAAAATAATGCTTACAATGATCTTCAATAATATTACAGCTTTATATAAGTTTATTACAGAAAAAGATATTAAAATTTCAGATGATTTAGTTAAAGATGGTTATAATAAATTGCTAAAATTAGTACGTAATGTTAATAAAACAGTCAGAGAAGTTGAATCTGCAAAAGACAACTTGTCTGCTTTGCTACATTTATTGCAAGACCAAATTGTGCTAAATCATATTTCAGTCGAAAAGGAACCAGCATATGCAAAAATATAAACTAATTACTACAACAGGTGAAAAGTTAGACCTATTTTTAGATCATATAGCTTATATACAAATTATGGAAGCAAAAGACGAAGCTTTAAATAATTACAAGGTTTGTTTAGTCAATGGACATAACTTCTTTATAAGCCCAGATGATTATAAGCAAATAGATAAGCTAACTGATGGCCAAAAGGTGCTTTTGGGCTAATTATAAGCCCATAGGCAAGCACCGAAAGCTAAGTAAGCAAATTAACCAAGAGAACTAAAAAAACTTAATGTATAATGTATAATAAAATAGGGGCTTCGTATAACGGTAGTACAGCGGTCCTCAAAACCGTAGAAAGACTGAGGTCCACACTCAGTGGCGCGGGTTCGAATCCTGCAGCCCCTCAGGTTTAGAGCATATACCTTGACGTGGTAAACCTGCTAAGTATCCAGAAATGGAGAAACTAAATTATGCTAATAAGCAATAGTAATATATTGCTTATTTTTTTATACTTTTGTGGCAAAAATTGGCTAAATTAAGTTGAGTTTGTGGCATATTGCTGCAAAATATAAGAAAACGAGGTATTTTAGAATGAGTTTAAGAAACAAATTGACAGTTATTACAGTAATTGCTGTAATTGCCATCTTAGGTGTTGGCTTTGCAGCATGGACATTCGCAAACCAAGCAACAGACAGTGCTGTCATTGATGGAAAAGCTACAGCTGCTATTGAAGCTAATGGCTTAGCAGTAGAAGATGGCAATGGAAATGCAGTTACAACATTATACTTAATTTGTGATGCACCTTCAGGACAAACAGGTCTAGTAGCAGGGGACGGTATTTATTGGGCAACAGATGCACAAGGAGCAAATCCTATCACTACATTGACATTAATTGGTTCAGTTAATGAAGATGATAATGATATTGCTGATATTACTACTTATACAGGTTTATTTGCATCTACAGCAACAGCAGCAGTAAATGGAACTTATGTAAATATTGCAGCTACAACAGCTTTAAACCAAGAAGTTGTTTCAGCTTCAAAGAATGCAGATGTTCAAACAACATTTACATTGCCGGCACCAAGCTATGTAGTAGCTAATATCCCAACAAGTGTAGCAGAAGTTAATTTATTACAAGCAGAAGTAAATGCTTTAAGCTTAACATTTAGCTTCACATTTAATGTAGTATCAGTAGCATAAGAGGTTAGACTAGAATAGAAATGAATCCAATTACGATTATTACGATAGTCGTAGTTATTGTTCTAACAATTATAATTTTTGTATTATCTTGAGCAGCTTACTATTATTGCTTGAAGGCATATAAAGCTGAGGTTGATCAAGGTAAGCATGACAAAGAGATATATGCAGAATATACAGCAAAGAAGAAAAAATTACAAATACTTCTTTCTATATTCTCATATATTTTGTTAGCATTTGTTATAGCTTTATTCACAGCAGGAATAGTATTCAAAGTGCAGAATAAAGATTTAGAAATAGATGGCAAGACAATACTTGTTATTAAAACGGGCTCAATGTCAAAAAATTATGATGAAGAGATATATGATGATAGCCTACAATTTAACATAGGCGACATCTGCATCTTTGAGCGTGTAGAGCAAGAAACAGAGCTGATAGAAGGCGAAGTCTACGGCTATAAGAATAACAATACAATAATCACCCATAGATTAATTAATATATATTCTACAGGCTATGAATTCAAAGGGGATGCTAATGCTATCTCTGATTATAAGTATTCAGGAAAGCTTGTTAAGAGAGATAATATTATTTATCACTATACTGGAAGAAAAATAGAAGGTATAGGTAGTTTTGTTTTATACTTAAAGTCATATTTAGGTATATGGTCTTTTATTGCTATTGCTTCTGTAATAATTAATTCTGAGTTCGCTAGCTATCAATTCAATAAGGTAAATAAAAAAAGATTAGATTATTTAAGACAGATTCAATATGAAGCGTAGTATAGCATTTATTATTGTACTTATATTTATTTTAATAATAGGGACATCTTATGCCGCTTGGACTTTTATGCCTCAAGTTGAGCTAAATAGAACTATAAGCACTGTAGTATTAAGCTGAGTATTCGAAAACACTGACCCTGTAGTTACACCTGGAACTTTAATTGTTGTAGATGAATCAGGCCAAGTTATTGTAAATGACGAAGTAGTTGAAGGTGAAATAGTAACAGTAAATGGAAATGATACTTATGATAGAGGCGATGTAAGCATTACTATTGAGCCAAATGAAAATGGAGACTTAGTATTAACAGAGTTTACAACCTCTAATTCAGGTGCTTTAGCTTTCTTTGGAAGCACAGTATATTTACCAACAGCTTTATCAGTGAATGGTGTTGAATATCCAATTATAGGTATAGACCAACCACTAAGTATAGATTTAGGATCTGTTTGGTTTGGCTTAGGTAGCAATAATGTCTATGTGCCAGAAGGTTATACATATATCTGTGATGGAGCTTTTGCAAGTATTACTGGCAAGACTACTTTCCATCTACCAAGCACACTTGAAAGCATTGGCACAGGCGCATTTATGCCAGCGAGAAACACAACGCAAACTATTGACTATGCAAGCTCACAAGCTAATTGGAATGCTATGCAAAAAGCTGCTAACTGAGAAAATGGTCAAGGTAGCATAACAGTAAATTATAATAGATAAAAAATATTTTTCAAAAAAATTGAAAATTTGAAAAAAATAGCGTATAATATAGTGTAAGCAAAAAAATAAAAAAATGGTTTAGATATTAACGCTAAATTATAGTGCATAGCGAAAATGCTATTGCGAAGGAAGAAAATGCTAAAAATATTTATTATGAAGAATCAAGATAATGCGAAAGCAGAACAAGAGGTATCTATCGGGTAGATATTATTTACTTTTTCATCCTAAAAATAGAAGCAGATAATATCGACCCTAAAAAAGTCGATATTTTTTTGCAAAAACAGTTTACAAAACAAAAAATAAGTTGTATAATATATACGAATGAACATTGAAAACCAAAAATAATAAGTGCAACCTTATAGGAAAGCAGAGCTCAATTTAGAAACAGTCCACCAAATTTATGCTAAATTTATTGTATACTATAATGAGAGGCATAAATATGTATAAATGTGAATGTGGAAGAGAGTTTGAAAATGCACAAAGTTATAATGGACATAAGAGCCATTGTAAAATACATGCATTATTAAAAGGTAAAACCATTGAACAAGTAGATTTAGAAGCTAAGAATAGAGGAAAAAACTCTAGTAATACTTGTAAAATGAAAACAGCTAATGCTATTAAGCTATCAAACTACAAATGGTTGTCTGAAAAGCATACTTGTGAAAAATGTGGTAAAGTAATGACCGAAAAATTTGGATCAGGTAGGTTTTGTTCGAGAGCTTGTGCTAATACTCGTAAGTTATCTGCGTTTACAAAACATAAAATTTCAGATAAACTTAAGGTAGTAGCTAGTGGAACTGCAGCGGATAATAAACAAAAAGCAATAGAAAATAGAGAAATTTATAAATTATCTCCTAAATTCTGTGTTATTTGCGGCAAAGAGCTACCATATGAGCGTCGTTCTAAAAAAACTTGTAGTGAAGCTTGCAAGCATATGTTATTAAAGAATAATACTATTGCAGCTATCAAACTACATGGTGGAAATCTAAATCCAACAAGAAATGCTAAATATGGAACATATAAAGGCATTGAGTGCGATTCTAGCTACGAGCTTGCTTATGTAATTTATTGTTTAGACCATAATATTAGTGTTAAAAGAAATAGACAATGTTTTAATTATAGCTATAATGGTGAGTACCATAATTATTATCCAGATTTTATAATAGATGATACTTATGTAGAGATAAAAAACTACTGGACAGAACAAGTTCAAGCAAAAATTGATTGTTTTCCAAAGCACTTAAAGTATCAAATTATTTATAAGAATGGTATAAAAAAATATTTAACTTATTGTAAAAAAGTATATGGCAGCAATTTTACTGAGCTATACGACAGAGATAAGCCATCATACTTAAATAAAATGGGGCCTGGGACTGCATAGAGTGGTCGCCGCACTTGCAATGCGGAAAGCAGGTCGGAGCATTACCGACAGGTTCCACCAATATAGATAAATAAATGTAATGCTTTTTTCATTTTGAGTGAGTTTCTTAGCGAGCCAAAACTAATATTTATCTATAATCCAAAGAATAATAACAGAAGTGTTGGTTCGAATCCAACTGTGCCAGCATACCTATAAGCAAATAGTCATAGCAATATGAAGGTCACGGGTGAAATAGCACCCGAGCGACATGTGATGTAATTGGTAGCATTACTCGTTATTATTTTTAATATGGTCCTATAGTTTAAATGGTTAAAACGCCCGGTTGTCAGCCGGAAGACGAAATCGCTTTTGTAGGAGTTCGAGTCTCCTTAGGATCGCCAGAAATCTTAGCTGTAGTATAGATTAAACAGTATAACAGGACTTTTTGCACCTCTTAACAATGTGACCCAAAGAAGACGTATTAGTTGTCAGAGGCTTTGTCCAAGGCAACGGAGAGATGTGAGTAGCTCATGAGGAAAGCATCTCTTTATATGGCTCCGTAGCTCAGCTGGTCAGAGCACGCGGCTGTTAACCGCGGTGTCGTGGGTTCAAATCCCTCCGGAGCCTCCAAGGAAAAAAAGTTTAAGATAGACGTTGAGAATGACCTGCTGGGTATGGCTCATTGCCGATTCTTAAGATGCGCTGTGTGGTGCGTAGCTATCTGGAGATAGTAGCTTTAGCAAAAGAAAACTACACGTATGCCAGGTGCTGCTGGTGCAGCTGTTCTGTTGAGAGCAAAGGATAATGGCAAGGTACCTGAAGTCATTATTGCAAGTTCGATTCTTTGCCTGGTAGACATTGAAAATTATAGCAGCTTAGAGTAGCGGATTACTCGCGAGGCTCATACCCTCGACAGGTGGGTTCAACCCCCACAGCTGCAACCATAAGATACAGTGGTAGAGGCGCCACTGCAAAAAGAAAGCCTCAATAAGTATTGCGGGATGGAGCAGTGGTAGCTCGTTGGGCTCATAACCCAAAGGTCGAAGGTTCGAGTCCTTCTCCCGCATCCAGAAGCTTACTGAGATGGATAGCAATAGCAAGTCCCACCAGTCATTCGGCTCAGGTAGAGCCAGGGATGTCCGCACGATTATGAGTGTGTCAAATGGCCAGAGAAGCCATGTAAGCTAAAAAACCTCCACCATCCAAGGTACTGCATCATGTTTGCAAAAGCAAGTCAGTGGGGTTAAGAAAGCCAGGAGAACGCAAGCGAATTTCGCGCCAGACGAGGTTGGGCTCGTCAAACATTAGGAAACGCCTACTATAAGGGAATGCAACAACAATTAGTATAGCAACCTGCTGGATGAGACTAAATTAAAGCAGAGGTAAAAAGCAGAATACTAAAGCTTGTGAGCGCCGGCCAGTTAGTAGTCAAACAGACAAGACCGAAGTCTTAGTAGATGAATGGAAATTGCTTCAAAAAAGCTGAAAGCGGAGTAGCATAGTGGAGTAGGCATGGCAGAGGAGTTAGAAAAAACGCTGAATAAAGGGTTTGAATCTGTCTGAAAAATGCTAGCTGATAAGTTTAGTCCAAAAGGTTAGTAAAATACGATTGCACTTCTGGAAGCCTTTGGGCCCAGGAGTTTTTGGGATCGCACCCCGGTGAATCCTTCGGGCCCGGGGTTAAAAGAGAACTCAACACGCACTCGAAAGAGCTAGTAATGCGGACCACGTTGAGTCATAAGGAACAAACTCAGTTTAATGATAGCTATACTAGTAAATGGCTATCAAGTGCTGGTCTGTGAGTTATAGAAGAAAACGAGAGTTATCTTTGATTTAGAGCAGGCAAATTTATATCGCGCCTTCGTCTAATGGTTAGGACATCACCCTTTCACGGTGGGAATATGGGTTCAACTCCCGTAGGCGTGACCATTGCACCGAAAGACTTGTACAAGTTATGATAGTCAGTTCGGCCAGACCCTATCATAGGTGCGACCATAACGCGCATTCGTCTAGTGGACTAGGACAGGTGGTTCTCAGCCATCTAACAGTGGTTCGAATCCTCTATGCGTGGCCAAATAAAAATAAAGGAAAAGACAAAGATGACAAAGTTGATTTTTAAACAATATAAACAACAACCTAAACAAAAGAGTACTCAAGTATTCTTAGGTTATCCTTGCCTTGAAAGAAGCGCATTTATAGAAAGCTAAACTATAAAAGCAAAAATGAAAGCTAAGTGCACTTCTGATAAAAAGGAAGTGCATTTTTTATACCGGGTTAGAATAAGGGTTAATTCAGCTGGCTTTGAACCAGCTTATGGGGGTTCAAGTCCCTCACCCGGCGCCATAAATAGAGCCTATGCTTATTTCGAGCTCGACAGAGCACAAATCTTTTAAATTTGCGGTATGATAGCTAGGCCATATGGAACGTTCGTATAATTGCTAATATATCGGACTCTTAATCCGAAAGATATGGGTTGGAATCCCATGCGTTCCACCAATATGCGTCTGTAGCTCAGATGGCTAGAGCACACGACTTTTGACTAATAGAAGCTCAATAAAGAAATTTATTGATGAACACTCCGCTAATTCGGTGAAATCTAAGTGTAAAGCATATGATAACGCCGAGCAAGAGAAGAAATTCTTATGTGTAGAGACTTTACACGGAGAGCCTAAGTAGTAATATATGGCTAAGACAAAGTCCGGACCACTACTTGAAAAAAATGTGGTGAAGTAATCGTGGGGTCGAGGGTTCGAATCCCTCCAGGCGCACCATTTTGTAAAAACCTCTCAACTTTATTTGCTAAATTATATAGAGTAGAGGGAGCGAAATAAAATATGGGCACTTACGGTAGCAAACATACAGAAGAAACTAAGAGAAAGATTAGTGAAGCACGAAAAAAATACTTAAATGAACATCCTGACAAGGTGCCATTTAAGCTAAATCATTCATCTAAAGAGAGTTATCCTGAAAAATATTTTAAAGCTTGGCTAAAGAAAGAAAAAATATTTGAGGCACAAGAACTACAAATTGACAGATATACTTTAGATTTTGCTTGGCCAGATAAAAAAATATATTTAGAAATTGATGGCAGTCAGCATAAGCTTGCTTGGATGCAAGAGCATGACAGAGTTAGAACAGAATATTTATCTAATCTAGGCTGGAAGTGTATAGGTAGAGTATATTGGCCAGACTATCAAGCTTTAAATAGAAAAGAAAAGCATAGTTATTTACTAGCTATCAAAGATGCTATTATAAATTCAGCTTTCATTGAAAAGTTTATTTCAAAAAGAGAGCAGAAGCAACTTGAAAAAGAAGCTTTAATAGAGCAAGGTAGAGTCAACAGCTTAGGGAGAGCCACAATAAGTGTGCTTGATCCTGAAATTTGGGCTAAACGACTTAATTTAATATTAGATAGCAAAGTAGACTTTAGTAAGCAAGGTTGGCAAGAAGCTGTTCAAAATACTACAGGGTTAACCAGGGGCCAAGTGCGTGATACAATTAAGCACTATCCTAATTACTTTGATAATGCTTTTATAAGAGGCAAAACAAAAAGAGAGACAGATAATAGCTTTAAGATACAAGCTAATATAGCAAATAAAGAACGTGAGCAGATAATTTTAAAATGCAATATTAATTTTAATGCTCCAGGCTGGCTTGCCGACCTATCTAGACTACTTAATGTATCGCATCAAAGTGCTAAAAAGTGGTTGATTAGACATATGCCAGATTTTTATAAGAACTGCTATAAAAAGTAAAAATAAAAAAATAAAAAAAGTTTGTAAAAATAGTTTACAAATTAAAAAAAATACTGTATAATATAATAGTAAGCTAATATGTGCCTGAGATACAGGCCTCTCAAAAGAGAGATAGACCAGTGCCAGAGCTAACCTATTCGGTGCGTATAGTTGAAGGAGCGACTCAACTCTAAATAAAGCATACACCGTGAGAAAAGAAGTTAGAAAAGGACCTATCGTAAAGTTGCAGCTGGTGATAGGGGAAAAGCATACACTACTTACAAAAAATGAAAAAAATAAAAAACTAAGCAAAACATAACGCTAAATTATTATGTGTGCACGTAGAAGTGCAAAAGGAAAACAAAAAATGATGAACATGAGATCTTGGAGACATACCTTATCTTTAGTGCTTGGAAGAACATCAGTTAGTTCTTATTGCTTCCCACGCCCTATTAGCTTTGGTAGTAAGAATATGTCTCAGGACCTGGATTGTTAAATACATTATAGTATATAATAATTAAAACGATTTATAGGATGCTTGGGACAAACAAAAAACTCAAGCATCTTTTTTATTACAAATTATGTCGGATTAGCTCAGTTGGTTAGAGCACCTGGCTTACATCCAGGGGGCCGAAAGGTTTACGAGGGTTCAAGTCCTTCATCCGACACCAGATATACCCTGGGTAGCACAACGGTTAGTGCAGCGGATTGTGACCCCGCCGATGCAGGTTCAACTCCTGTCCCGCGGACCAGTATGGGCAAGTAGCTCACATCAGGTTTAGAGCGCTGGTCTGAAAAACCAGAGGTTCGCTAGTTCGACTCTAGCCTTGCCCACCAAATATGGAGAGCAAATCCAGGCAGTCCTGGAGCACGCCTGCTAAGCGTTGCGTAGCCATTAGGCTATTTGTGGCAGCAACAATACTCTCCGCCAGCAAATAATTATTATAAAAACAAAAATATAGTTTGGTGGTGATCCGGCTAGATGAGGGGACGCTCTTGAAAAGCGTTAGTACGGTGCAGAGCCGTATTGGGAGTGCGAGTCTCTCCACCATCGCCAAATATGCCCTCTGAAGACCAGGTGGTTCGCAGCATCATGAACTGCGAAGCGATGTGCAACTCATCGGGAGGGAGCCAATAAAAATAAGTATAGTGGTGTAACTCAGTTGGTTAGAGTACCTGTCTGATACACAGGAAGTCGTAAGTTCGAATCTTACCATCACTACCAGTGATCGCACGCGGTCCAGACCTGATCAGTCTTGCTAAGCGACAAATAGCAGGCCAATTGGCGTAACCTGCAACCCTATAAAAGTAGTACTGCTTTTGTAGGTCTTATGCTCCCGTAGCCCAGCGGTTAAGGCAGCTGTCTTGTAAACAGCAGATCGGCCGTTCAAATCGACCCGGGAGCTGGCGTCATTGAGTAAGCCTTCACGTTGGCGACGCTGTTTAAACTAATTACTCAAAAATGCACCTATAGTTTAATTGGCAAAACAATTGCCTTGTAAGCAATAGTTGCCCGATCGTTGCGGACTGGGTGCTCCAAAATGAAACTTAAAATACGTATGGGCCGGTATGCCTAGCTGGCGAGGGCACCTGTCTGTAAAACAGGGACGTCTGATACATCGTAGGTTCGAATCCTACCCGACCCACCAATAATAACAAATATGGACACGCCAAGGCGGCGCACATGCTTATTGTGGATAATACTAACACAATTAAGTGTCAGCAAGATGACTTAAAATGGTAAGTGTATTATTAATATACTGCTTTATTTGGATGCATACAAGATAGAGTAAGTATTAGTAAAAAGCTTTTTAGTAGTAATTGTAGGTTCGATTCCTTAAGTGGCCTCCGAAATATGCAAGCTTGGCGCAATGGATAACGCAGCGTCCTTCTAAGGCGTAGATTATAGGTTCGAGTCCTATAGCTTGCACCAGATAACGGAGTGTGGCGGAACTGGCATACGCAGTAGGTTTAAGCCCTATACAATCGAGAGTTCGAATCTCTCCACTCCGACCAAAGTATTGCCAAAAGCTCAGTAAACAACGAACGTGCCAGGAATGACAAAGACCGCCTGGGTAAGGGAGCATCGGGATAGTGTGACGTGAGGCAATATTTAATATGGAAGCGTGGCGCAACTGGCTGAGACGCACCAGTCTTAGAAACTGGAAACCGAAAGGTTTGTGTGAGTTCAAATCTCACCGTTTCCACCAAATATCCTTCTATAGCCCAATAGCAGAGGCGGTAAGCTCAAACCTTACAAAGTCTTGGTGCAAATCCAAGTAGAAGGACCAGAATAATAAATATCAGGGTATGGGCCAATTGGTAGGCTGCCTCGCCTGGAACGAGGAGTTATCCGTGTTCGAGTCACGGTACCCTGACCATAAATATCTACGTATGGGCTAATTGGTAAGCCACCTGATTTGGGGTCAGGATATTTTCATGGGAGTTCAAGTCTCTCTACGTAGACCATAAATGCGCGAATCGTATAAAAGTCAGTATTGGGGTCTTCCAAACCTCAGGTGCGGTGGCAGGATCCGCTTCGCGCTCCATATGCGGGATTAGTTTAATAGCAGAATAGGACATTGCCAATGTTCAGACGACGGAGCATAACCGTTATCCCGCTCCAGATATGTGCTGTTAGTCTAGTGGATTAAAATAGGGCGCTACGAACGCTCTGTCAGAAGTTCGAATCTTCTACGGCACACCAAATATAGGTCTGTAGTTTAATTGGTAAAACAGCGAACTCCAAATTCGCGAGATGGGCGTTCGAGTCGTTTCAGGCCTGCCAAATATGCACCGGTAGCCAAGTGGTTAAGGCGGTGGTCTGCAAAACCACTATTCCCTGGTTCAAATCTAGGTCGGTGCTCCAGAAAAATATTTTAGTTTTTTTAATAAAAAATGAAAACGTATATTGTATAATATATTGAGCCTATCAAAAGGCTTGCCTATATACAGAGGCGATATTGTATACCAGATATTCGGCCGGCTAGTTGGCGTAAATCTTATTTAGGTGAAAAGCTCACAGTCAGGTGGAAGGGCACTGCTCAAGCTGTTGTTGGAAGACAAGTGGTGGAAGTAGCTGGAAGAACAGAGTGCTCCTATAATAATAGTGAAAATATTAAGACGTATGCTCATTGTGAGATAACCACTAACACTATAATAGTCCTCCCTGAATAAGAAGCGTTCTCAACAGACCCTCAATAGCTGCAGCGAGAGGGCAAGCACGAGCTTCCAAGGAGAGAGTGCGATGTGTGAAATACCACTAGATCCCTTGAGCAGAGATCACAAGTTCACTGGGCAAAGAACTAAACACGGGCCAGTAGCTCAGTTGGTTAGAGCATCCGGCTCATAACCGGACGGTCCTTGGTTCGAGTCCAAGCTGGCCCACCAATAAAATTGAAGTTGATGTTTGCTTTTGGTGCATTGGGATGTTGAGTCCCCGAAAGCAAATTAAACTAGCCGTCCTGGTCAATTTGATCAGGCGGCGGATATATCTAAAAATACCTATAAGAGCTCATGCTTATTTCTATGATCGCCTTCTAAGCGGGTGGTTGCGGGTTCGAGCCCCGTCTGGTAGCTGCGAAGCTATCAGTAGCTCAATCGGTAGAGCACCTTATATAACAGCTGAGCCAAATAAATAAAGGAAAGGAATATAAAAAAATGAGAAAGGAATTAAAGGATTTATTAGTTAAGAGACGTTTTTTAGTCGCAGATGAAGCAGGTACAAGGGATGCTTCTAAGAATGCTTACATGAATGCTTATTTGCTATGCAATTATGGTATAGCTGTAGATAAGCCAGGTTTGTTAACAAAGGAAATGGTAGAAGACATTTCAAGACTTTACAAGCTAAATGTTCCAGCTTCTTTCTATGCAAATCCACAAGATTTAAGATATTTTACTAAGTCAGAGTTGCTAATTGAACAATTAGTTTCATATTTCTTAGTTGAAACAGGCACAGGAATTTATACAAGACCAGAAATCTTTAAGAAGGACTTGCCAGAATATAAGGTAGGCGATGAAATTGTTTTACGTAATTTCACTATCTTAGAGCCAACAGAGGCTTTAGCTAAGCTAAGAGAAGTAGCTGATGCTTACTGTGCTTACACAAGACCATTCGGCTTAGACGAAGTAGCTGAATTTGAATTGCTATTCAATGAAGGCTTAGTAGATACAGAAAATGGCTTAAAGTGTAAGGATAACATTATGTTATTATTAGATAAGAATGTTGAATTCGCTAAGTTCTTAGATAAGAAGGACGTAGTAAAGCTATCTATTAAGTACATGGGTGAAAAGGCTTCATTAGATCAAGCTGTAAAGGCTTTGTCAGACAAGCAAGCTACTATTTTAGAAGCTGCTTTGAAGCTATCAAGAAACTGCCCATTGTCAAAGAAGCAAGCTAAGTATTTCAACAAGCTAATCCAAAAGTTTGGTGATGCAGCTTTTATGAAGCAAGTTGAAGCCAACTCTCCATATAAGAAGGCTACAGCTTTGTTTAAGCAAGGTAAGATTTATGAAGCAGCACAAGTATATGCTAAGAATGGTTCTTTATTGCAAAGAAACCTAAAGATGCTTTTATCAAGAGCTAATCCAGAAGACCAAATTAAGATTTTGGGCTTGTTAGAAGCCAAGAATCCAATCGTTTTACTACAATTGGTAAATACATTAAAGGCTGATGGAAATCAAGCTAGAACATTCACATTCTTCGCTAAGAATAAGGTTAAGAGACACGTTGAAACTGACTACGAAGCAAGATGGAGAAAGTCAAGATTATCAGAAGGCACATTAAAGTTCCTAAGAGAAAAGTGCATTGGAAAGGTATTAGAATACTATGCTAATTTGCCAAAGTTAGGAAAGATTTACATTAACCCAGCTTTCTATAACATTGGTTTACCAACTAATACTTCAGCTTCTGGTAAGGGCATTGATACATTACCAACAGGCTCAAGAGTAGCTTGTCAAGGTAAGTATATTAGATCTTTCATCTATTGGAAGAATGCTTATGATATTGATTCAGACTTACTATTAATATTTGAAGATGGCAGAGTAGCTACAATGAACTATTGCAATTATTCAGAAAAGCCATTTGGAAACGACATTTTATTCTCAGGCGATGACAGAGGTAGAGATGGTGCTGAATACTTTGACATTAACCTACAAGCCATGAAGGCAAGAGGATGTAAGTACATCATTCAAGGTTTACATGGCTACCAAAGCACTCTAAATGAGGGTGAAATCTACTGTGGATACCAAAACAAGGATGATCTAAATACAAGAGCTTGGGATCCAAAGAATATGGCTTTACAATTCCATGTAAAGGGTGATACAAGATACTGCACAGCATTTGCTATTGATTTAGATACAATGGAAATCATTTCATTAAACTTAATGGTAGAATGCAACGCTAGAACATTGACAGCTTCAGATGGTGCAGGTTTTGACAAGTATTTAGACCCATCATTCTTAGACTTGAATATTGGTAATATTATGGAGCAAAGAGGTGAATTAGTAGCCACTCCAGAAGAAGCTGATATTGTCTTAGATGATACAGCTGTAATCAATACAGAAAAGCAAAAGGTTATTAGAACATTTGAACTAGAAAAGCTAGTAGCCTTAGCTAATGCAAATTAACAATAAAAATAGAGCTGATACTTATTTCTATCTTTCTTAACAAAAGACCAAGTTTGGTAGTTTAAAAAGCGTAAAAAACACCGTCCTCCTAAGGCGGAAATCTGGGTTGCAGTCCCAGCCAAACAGATTTATAGTTCAGCCAACAATTAGAGCCAGTGCTTATTTCTAATGGTTATTATAGGTTCGATTCCTATAATACGCAACCAAACCGCGTATTATTAATAGCCTGGCCTCAAACTTGAATATAACAATTAGAGCTTGTGCTTATTTCTAACAAATATTAAAGGGCGCCGCGAGTCATGGGTTCGATTCCCATCACCCGACACAGTATGCCGGGTGTAGCTCAGGGGTAGAGCAGCGGCTTGTATTACACTAGCCAAGCCAAATTTTGACATAAAGTTTTAGAGCCTATACTTATTTCATTTTTTAGCAAATTGGGATTATTAAAAAGGATAGTTAGGCCAAAAAACTAAATACATAGAGCTAATACTTATTTCTTAGGACTACAAATCCGGTGGAACGGTTCGACTCCGATAAGCCCTGCCAACAATGTATAGGGCGATAGTGTAACGGTAGCACACCTATTTAATAGTTTAGCCACTGTAATATTTCAGCCAAGGTTATTCACTGCTCCGATCAAGCAAAAGAATAATCTTGGTCTTTTTTTCTGCTAAATTTTGTAAAACTATTTAGAGAGGTATTTGTGTATATGCTAACTTGGCTACAGACAATTTGGACTGAAATGTTATCAGGCAATTTTTCATTTTTAATTTTAGTTGTGGGTCTCCTACAACTTTTTATTATGTTTTTTAACATTTATTTATTGATAAAGTATAATAAAAATAAATAAAATATTGTATAATATATTAGTATAATAAGGAAAGGACTAATATGGCAGAAGAATTAGAAAGAGACCCAATGGCAGAATTAGAGGCTTGTAAGGAAGCTTATAGAGAAGGCTTAAAAGCAGGCTATCCTGATTTCTTAGCTGAAATAAAAGAGCTTCAAAAAGAGCATGCACCTAAAGATAAGCCAAGAAGCTATGTAAACAGCCAATGGCAAGCTGAGTGGAAGGACTTTATCAAATATGATATGGACTGGGATCATGGCTTCTTAATGGACTTGATTTTATATAAGCTACAAAAGATGAAAGCTTGGTTTTCTCGTTTTGGTATGACTGCGGAAGAAGAGCGTGGGAAGATAGCAGCTGAGATAGAGGAAGCCATAAGACTTTATAATTATGCTCAAGATACTGATTTTGATGATAATGTGTACACTTGGGCAAATAAGCATACATATAGCTGGGTAGAAATACACGAAGGCGACTGTATGCATAGTGGAAAGCTTCTATATAAGACTAAAGAAATAAGAGATGATAGGAAAGAGGAGCTTAATTTCTTGAAGAATCAAGAAGCAGATGACTGGTGCAAAGCTAATGGTCATAAAAACTATAAAGATGTGCATTATTCTTACTGCTCAAGATGGGACTGCTTCATAAACAAGTATATATGGAAGTATAAGCTAAGAAAAGCATATAAAGCTGAACAAAAAGCTTTTGATGACTTCTTCTTGTACGTATCAAGACATTTTAGAGGATGGTGGGACTAATATGAAGTTTGAGATTAATATGAAGTTATATTTTGTAGCAACAATAGAAGACTTAAGCGGAGATATTAGCAGAGTAGTCGGTTTCTTTGGGACCTTAGATGAAGCTATTGATGTAATTGAAAAGAATAAATGTGATATACATGAAAACTGCTATAAATATGCAGTAATTGAAGGCCTTGAGCCAGGGCTATATCCAGATGACCTTGACCCAATATTTTTTGAATGGATTGATGACAAGTATCAACATATTGAAAGGCCAAAAGAATGGGAAGGTTTATGTGGCTTTACAATTGGCTAAATAAAAGATAAAAGAGGAATATAATTATGGCACTAAGAGATGATTTAGGAAACAGAATGAAAGAAAACTACGAGAATAGATCTAAAACATACTTAACAAGACGTGTGCCTGTTATTATGCGTTTAGATGGTCGCGCATTTCATTCGTTTACGAAACAGATGCGCAAGCCTTTTGATGATATTCTTGTAAAGACAATGCAAGACACAATGTTAGACTTATGTAAGAATGTGCAAGGCTGTGTATTAGGCTACACACAATCAGATGAAATTACATTAGTCTTAGTAGATTATAAGACATTAGAATCAGAAGCTTGGTTTGATTATCAAGTACAAAAGATTGTATCAATTGGAGCTTCTATTGCAACACTTAGCTTTAATAAGCACTTTGCTGAAAATGTAGCTGAGATGACCGGCAATACAGATGAGTTTAAAGCTTATGCTAAAAAGCTTGGACAAGCTATGTTTGATGCAAGAGCATTTAATATCCCTAAAGAAGAAGTATGCAACTGTGTGCTTTGGAGACAAATGGATGCTGAAAGAAACTCTGTGCAAATGGTAGCTCAAGCAAACTTCTCGCACAAGGAGCTTCAAGGTAAGAGCTGTAATGAGCTTCAAGATATGCTAATGCTTCAAAAGGGAATTAACTGGAATAACTTTCCAACTTATCTAAAGAGAGGAAGCTGTGCAGTTAGAAATAATGATGGCTGGTTTGTAGACTTAGACATTCCTAAGTTTGTAAATGAAGGCAGAGACTATATTGAAAAGAGGATTAACTTTTAATGAACAAGACATACTTTATAAGCGATTTACATTTTAACCATAAGAACATATTAAAATATGAGCCATCTCGTATTGATATGGTTATTGAGGAGCTCGAAAAAAAGTATAGATGGAATGAAGGCTTAAGCCATGCAGAAAAAGTAAATAAGGTATTGGAATACTTAGAGGATGAAGAGCAAAGAAAGTTTATCTTAGAAGTGCATAATGAGTGCTTGATAAGAAACTGGAATAAGGTTGTAAAACCAGAAGATACAGTTTGGTTTTTAGGCGATTTAGCTATGGGAAATAAAGCTAACATTAAAGACTTCATCAAAAAGCTAAATGGACACAAGCGTATGATTATGGGAAATCACGATAACTTGCCACTTGCAGCTTATTTAGATGGCGGCTTTGAGTATGTATCTAAGTATCCAATTATCTTAAAAGATTTCTTTGTGCTTTCTCATGCGCCGCTTGCTTATATGAATGACAATATGCCATTTTTTAATATTTATGGGCACGTGCATGGAAACTCAATGTATAATACACATACAGAGCACTCACAATGCGTTTGTGTTGAAAGACAAAACTTTAGACCTATTCAAATTGAAGAATTTGATAAATATATACCAGAAACAAAGGAGTATTAAAGATGAGCGTTAGTTTATACAAAACATTAGAGCTAAAAAGAAATGGTTTAATAGCAGAAAGAGAAGCATTAAAAAAGATGTATGATAAACAATTTTTCTTGTTTAGAAGTAAGCTTATGAAAGAAAAGATTGACATTTTAACAGGCAAAATTGAACAGCTTGATGATGTTTTGATTATAATTAAGAGCAATAGAGCTTTATACACCAAGGAGGATAAAAAGAATGGTTAATGGATGGGTGGCATTAGGTGTTTCATTTACATCAGCAATTATCTTGTTATTTATGATAGGTAAGTATAATAACTGGGATGTGCTATGGTATTGGAACAATAAGCCAAAAAAGGATAAGCGTAAGAAGAAATGAAGTTATTTGTAATGAGCGATATTCATGGCGATTATAAAGCTATGATGGCAGCTATTAAAGAATCTGGCTATGACAAAAAGAATCCAGATCATCAAATAGTTGTTATTGGCGACTATTTTGGCCGTGCTACAACAGGTAAGGGTCCTTATGGTATCTGGAGATACTTAATTTCTAATACACATAAAAATAAGCCTATTTGTATTAAGGGTAATCACGAAGAATACTTTGTAGCTAAAATGCTTGAAAAAGGCTTTGTATCAGACCTTGATGAACAAAATGGCGAAGACAAAACGATACTTAGCTTCTTTGCTAATATAAAAAATATAAATAAAGACCCAGATATAATGGATCCGGTTTATGATTACCTTAATAGTCTACCAGATAAGCCTGAACCGGACAAATTCTATGATAGATATTTTGGCAAGTCATATGAAGAAGAAGTTTGTGCTGTAAATATGCTTGGCGAAGGAAAGCAGCTAAAAGAATGGTGTGATAATTTACCATATTATTTTGAGACTAAAAACTATGTTTTTACACATGGCTGGCTTCCTTATAGACAAGTGAAGAAATCACCTAAGCTATCTGATTATAATTATGATATGGTTTATGACTATAAAAAACTTAATAAGTATTCAGATGAAGATTGGCATCATTGGATATGGACTAAAACACCTTTTGATTATGCACAACACTGCAGCTATTTTCCAAATGGTTGGGATAAGTGGATAGTGGTAGGTCATTGGCATGCATTTGCTTTTGGGCCAAGAGCTGAATTCTTTGATGGCTGGTGGAGCAAAGAAGATGTAAAACCAGAAGAATATAACTATGTAGTAGATGAAAAGCATAAGGTTATTTTCTGTGATCATTGCACAGTTTATGGACATAAAATAAATATGTTGGTATTGGAGGACGAACTTTTAGATGAGTAAGACTTATAATTGTAGTTTTAAGAATATGTGTGAAGATAAAGACAAAAAGTTTTTATGCTGCTATTATTGTGAGACACCAAGATGCAAGTTTAGATGCAAAGACAGCGTGAGGACTTGCCAGTATAAATTAAAAGAAGGAGAGCTTCCACCTTCAGGCATTTCTTTAGGTTTAGGACCAAAGGTTAAGTATTAAAAAAGCAAGGGCCAAATTTGGCTCTACTTTTATAGCCTAGAGTGTGGCAAATTTGCAATAATTTGTTGCAATTTTAAGCTAAATTAAGGTGATTCTGGAGGCAAATTACTTAGATAATCTTAAAATAGTGCTATGAAAAGCTAATATCTAAGCTAATTACTTAGGTGTAGAGCATATTAGGTGCTAAAATGTGCTATTTTAGAGCAAAGATTAAATATATGTTTTAAAGGAAGGATACAAAAAGAGCAAGTATCCGGGTAAATGAGAGGTATGGTAAGTATAATTTTAATGTGTGGACGCAAAAAAGTTCAACAAAAACAAAGCAAGTCTAATTGGTTAAGAGACTTCTTAATTGATTTAGGAAAAGTTACCGGTTATGGATTAAATTCATACTGGGGCTAAAATATAGGATGGGGCGACTTTCTGCTTTACGGGAGCCGTCTCATTTTATTTATATGACTTAGCTAAGTCTTATATAAGACTTATAAAGCTATAAGCAAGCAAAATATCTACCTATTATAATCTCGTTGAAATATGGGCTTATAATGAGCTCATTTTTTATTCAAACCAACACCAGCAATTTAATTATTAGCTGGTATTTTTATGCTAAATTATTTGACTGACAAGTTAAAAATATTGCGCAGGAGAGCACTAAATGAATAAAAAGCCAATAAATCAACCTTTGTATCCAAATAGACCACCAATTGTGCCTAATGCTGCTCCAGTTGTTCCTGGTGCTCCAAGAGATTTAGGCGAAAATGGCAGATTAAAGGTTTTAGAAGATAGACTAGTTCCAAAAAATACAAAAAGAATAGCAAAAGAGATTCCGGATTTTGATGCTCTTTTAGATTCTGACTATGTATATATTTCAAATGATGACTCAGAATTAAGAAAGATTAGAGCTGTTAAATTAACTTCAGCTGTTGAAGGTCTAAATTATAATGCTATAATAGATGCTACAGATAAAATAGAAGGTATAGACCCAATTGGTCAAACATTTACAATTCCTGCCGAATATTTTAATCGTGTGCCTATCTATTTAGAGCAAGTATTACTTTATTTGCGTGTAATATATACAGATGCTGAAACAGGAGATAGATATACTGCTGCCTGGGCGACAACTGCACAAGTTACAGATGCTAGATTAAAAAGAGATGACCCAGAGCCAGAAGTTGAAATAGCTAAACTTGCAAAGCTAAATGCAGACACTATGAATGAATATTTAGCGGAGCTGGATGAAATTGAAGTTAGAATTTTAGCCGGCATTGATATTTTAGAAAATCTAAACGAAAATTTAATAGCAGAAATTGCAAGAGCTAAAGCAGCTGAAAAAGACTTAGATGATAAAATTGATCAAGAAATAGCAGATAGAATTCAAGATGTCGATGATGAAGAGGCTAGAGCTATAGATGCTGAAACAGCTTTAGACGAGAAGATAGACCAAGAAATTCAAGATAGAATAGATGATGTAGATGCAGAAGAAGCCAGGGCGATTGAAGCTGAGGGCGTCTTACAAGATAATATTGAAGCTGAAGAGCAAAGAGCTGGTGATGAAGAGGCCAGAATAGAAGCCAAGCTAGATCAAGAAATTCAAGATAGAGCTGATGATGTTGATGCTGAAGAGCTAAGAGCTACAACCGCTGAAGGTGTCTTAGATGATAAAATTGATCAAGAAATAATCGACAGAGCAGCTGATGTTGATACAGAAGAGACAAGAGCTAAAGGTGTTGAAGCTAATTTACAGGAGCAATTAAATACAAGAGCAACTCAACAAGATATTTTAGATTTGTTTAACACAAGTGGTAATGAAATTGTAGATGAGACAATGGAATTAACAGAAGCTGACAATATTAGTAATAATACATTAGAATTAAATATTGGCACAAATAGCCAAATAGTAAATAATAAACTAGTTTTAGAATAAAGGAGAATGCTTTATGGGATATATTAATCAAGTACAAAAAGGTCAAGAAGTTACAGATATTCAAGATATTAGAATGCCTAATATTACAAATGCTGATGTAGGTAAATATTTAAAAGTTAAAGATGATTTATCTTTAGAATTTGCTGAAGTTTCAGGTGGAGGCGGTACACAATTATATAAGCATGCTATTGATATTGCTTATTCTGAAGATGGCGAGGTAGAGGATACTTTTTATATCTATACTACTAAGTCAACAGCTTTTACTAAGCTTAGCGAAACGCTTAGTTATAGTGATTATGAAGCAATCTCTTATATAATATCAGGCTTACCTTGCAGTATAATTTATGATGGATCAGATACACGTGCTATATTGACAGCATTGATTTTAGAAGAAGGCAGCTTATATTCGGTTACAATTTATACGCCAGGTACAGGATTTACAGATACAGTAACAGCATTATAATATAAAATAACAAAAAGGAAAAGAACAAAAAATGAGTGATAAAATAGTATCATTAGAAGAATTAAAGCTTTATAAACAAGAATCAGATAAGGTTCTTAATAAGCTTAATAATGATGTAAAAAATAGAATAGATACTGAAGAAGCTAATAGAGTAGCTGATGTGGACGACGAAGAGGCTAGAGCAAAGGCTGCTGAAAGGGCTTTATCACTAGATTTAGCTCAAGAAGCAGAAACAGCAAGAGCAGCAGAAAGTGCTTTAGATAGCAGACTTGATACGTTTGATACAGCAATAGCAGTAGATGGTCAAGGAAACTTAACGGCTAAAAATAATACAACAGTTATGGGAGACTTAACTGTTAAGGGCACAACTACTACTGTTGACCAAGAAACTATTCAAGCTAAATCTAATTTATTAGTTACTAATAGTACAAATGCACCATTAACTGATTTAACAGGTGTAGTGGCTCTTACAGGCGAATATGCTGAATATGCTTTGTTAGAGCAAGATTATAAGCCTGACACATATTATTATGAATATGAAACAAATAAATATAAATTAGATGATTCATTAACATTTACACAAGGACGTCAATATTATGTAGCTAAAGCAGAAGGTGTTGGCTTATATGACCCTGTAGAAAATGCTTTGATGTTAGGCGAAGGCAAATATATTGATGGAGAGTTTGACTTTGATACAAATCAAGGCCAAAAAATCGCTACAAGAGGTGCTTTAGTTGATGGTCAACTTGTTGTATGGGATGATACTAATCACACATTAGTAGATGCCGGAGATATTCTTCCAGATGATGCTGCTTATAATAATCAACTTGCTACCGAAAACTATGTAAAAACAGAAGGTGGTAAAATTGATACGCTATCAATTAATGGTGATAAGACAAAGCTACCAATTGACCAAGATAAAAATGTAGACTTTGCTGTAGATGGCACTTATAATGCAAGCACTAACAAGCTAGCTACTGAAAGCACAGTAAGCTCAGCTATTGCTGCTTTAGATAATACAGCTGAATCAACAACAAATGGTGAGTATGTAGATTATATTACTGAAACTGATGGTATTGCTCATTCACATACAAAAGCATTTGATACCAACTTTGAGACACCAACAGATAATAATGCGCCTACAACATTAGCTGCAAAAACATATACAGATACAAAAATTGCAGCGTTAAATACAGCAAATGTAGGACAAGATGGAAGCTACTTAAAGACTATTGTTGAAGTTGATGGTATTATTACAGCTACTCCGCAAGGTTTTGAAGTTTCATTTACTAAGGGTCAAGCCGGAAATATAAATAATAATAATGCTCCAACTACAAAGGCTGTTCAAGACCAATTAGAAAAAGAAGCCTTCATTAATGTAAGCAATCCAGCTGAAATAAATAACTATATTACTTCAAATTATAATGGCTATTATATTAGATATACAGGTCAAGATAGTGGACAATTTAGAAATAATTATATTTACAAAATAGAATTTACACAACAGCCACAACCTATAAGTCAAGAGGGAACAATGACATTAGTTCCTTTCACAACAATAAATGTTTATAATGACTTAAAGCTTACAGCTAATAAGCTATCAAGCATTCAAACAAATCCTAATAAGACATCACAGCAAGCAAATAGAATATTAAATTATTCAACAAATAACAATACAGGCTTTAATAAGTATGATATTGCAACACAACCAACAGGACAAAGCTATTATACAACAAATGGTGATGTTAAGGTAAGAGCTGGCTGGGAACATAATGCTGGAAATGGTAAAGGCTCTACTTGTTATGAATATCCACCATCAACTCCATCTAATATTACAATAAATAGTAATAAGTTAGGCACAATTATTGGTTTAGGTATTGATGGTAAATATCAATCAAATAAAGCTGAATTCTATAATGATGCTACATTTGATGGCATATTAAATATTGCATATACTTCTCATAGTATATATTTTGATAGCAGAACATCATCTGCAAATTTAAAAACAGACTTAGATTTATTTGTTGAAGTTTGTCAAGAAGATATAACTACAGATCTAGACTTGGAAGAACAACATGAAGTAATAGGTAGCATCTGAGTAGAATATAATAGTATTGTAGATGAAACGACTAAGTATGTAAAACTTATAGATAGACGTACCTCATTAACTGACACACAAATTAGAGCAAATGAATGGTCTAATAAGAAAGATGCTTATACTAACTTAGTAGCTAGCTTGGATACTATACTAGCTGATACTGCTATTGAAGATAACCAAAAGAAATTGACTTTAATCTATGCTATAGGCACAACTAAAGAGATTGAGGCTACAGATGAAAGTGCTTGGTATGCACCAGCAGACTGAAAAAATGTTTTATATATCTTTGGTTGGGCAGCATTTACAAATACATCACTAGAAGTATTAGCTTATAGTGGTGCAGAACCTCCACAAGCTAAGAGATGGTTTTTAACAACTAATGAAGAAGCTACATTACATGGTGCTATAAGTGCTGAAACAGCTAGAGCAACTGCAGCTGAAATTCTTTTAGATGAGAAATCAGGTGAGCTATCTTCTGAAATAACAAATATTAAAGATGGCACAGCAATAGATAGCTTTGGTGATGTAGAAAATGCATTAGCAGGTAAAGTAAATTATACAGATATTACAGATACTTATGATAATACAGCAACTTATAATGTTAATGATGTAGTAATTTATAATAATACTTTATATAAATGTATAACAGCAATTACAGTTGCAGAAGATTTTGATCCATTAAAATGGACAGCAATTAGTATTCTACAATTAATAGATTTAGCTGGTGGTAAAATAGATACAATAGATTTAAATGGTACACCATTAGCTATTGTAAATAAAAATGTTAATGTAAATGCAGCAACAAGTATTGAAATTGACGGAACAGCTTATTCAGTTGACAACACAGGTAAGATTAGTTTACCGTCAAGTGAAGCAGACTTATTATCTATTGAAGATGAGCCAACAGAAGATAGTGAAAACTTAGTAACCTCTGGTGGTGTATATGATGCTTTAGCTACAAAAGTAGATAAGGCTAGTATTATCGATGTAAACTTTTCACAAGCAGTAACAAATACATATATTGGTGAATATACTTGGGCAAATACTGTAGGTGATGTTGCTACTATATCTGGTAGTTCATTAGATTATAAAGCTGGCGACATACTTTATATTTCATATGCTATGCCTAATGCTAATAATTCTTACAATGTTAATGAGCGTATTACACTTAAAGCAGCTGGAACAACAATACAGTATTTAGAACTCATAGAAGCTAATAAAGAAAGTCTATTAATATTAACACAAGATATAGATGAAATTGTTATGTGGAACTATACTGGCTTAGCATTTACTACAAACTACCTTAAGATTATAAACTTAACACGTATGTATGGTGCTGGTTCAGAGCCAACGTTAGCTAAATGTCAAGAAATATTTACACAAAAGTCTTATAATTGGGCAGATTTCCCAGCAGCAGTTAAAAATGCTACACTTGTAAATGGTAAACTAATACTAAACAGTTTTGTGCAAGATATTTTAACAGCAGCTGATATGACTAAAGCATTAGAAGTATTGCAAGAGTACATGACTTTAACTGCTTTAGCTCCTACTTATAGCATAAATACTCTATATATTAAGGGTGCTATAGTAAATTATAATGGCCTATATTATAGATGTATACAAGCACCTACACAAACAGGCGCTTTTGACCCAACTAAATGGAGCCAAATTAAATTAAGTAATATTTATACTGATATAGACAATTTAAAATCAACTCGTGCTACTATTAAAGATTTAATTAGCATGTCAAGCTCATTGATAGTAAGTGCAAGTGATTGGACTTCATTAAAGACAAACCACTACTTAGTCATTACACCTTCTGCTTGGCCATATGATTATGATTCACTTCAAAATGATATTATTAAAATAGCTATTAAAATTGATGGCACATCACATAGCATAGCATTAAATAGAAATGCAAGCTTTGAATATGCTGGGTTATTCTTTGTAACTGAAAGTTCAGACTTATATGAAATTTCAACATATTTAAATAGTGGCGATGGAAAAATTATTTTAAGATGTGCTCAAGTAATGTAATAGTAAAGGAGAGAATAGAGAATGCCAAATTCATCATTTAGTACAAATACACAGGTAGCTACTATAGCTGACACACAAGCTGCTGCAGCTATTAGCACTTCCGACATTATAGAGGCTAAAGCAGATAAGACTGAGTTAGCCACAAAAACCGATTTAACAAATATTGCTGAAGAATATGATAATACTTCAACATATGCAGTAGGTGATGTAGTTATTTATGAAGGTCAAGTATATAAATGTAAAACAGCAGTAAATGTAGCAGAAGATTTTGATAATACTAAATGGGATGCTAAAAATATTGAGGAAGTAATTAAGGAAAATCAACCTGATTTAAGTAACTATGTAACATTAAATGGAAATCAAACTATTACAGGTCCAAAGATATTTGATAGTAATATTTATATTACTAGATATAAGTATATTTATGGACGATGGACTAATGGAGATTTTCAATTATTAGGATTAAATAATAATATAGAATTAGGTGATCCTACTAATCTTACATATGTCCAAATAAATGCATCAAAAGTTATTCCTTATGATAGAGGTTCTGGTAATGTTGATTTAGGAACAGGTACAGGAAAGAATAGATGGAGAGATTTATACTTATCTCGTAATTTAACTGATGGAACAAACTCTATCTCTGTGGCAAATATAGTAAATAAACAAGATGCATTAACATTTGCAACAGATAATGATATAGATAACTTATTTAATTAATAGTAAAGGAAAAGAATAAGATATGGCTAATGAAGTAATTAAGATAGAACAACTACAAAGATTTAAAGAAAAATATGATGCACAAGTTTCTGGACAATTAGCTGAGAAGCAAGATAACACAGTAAAAGATTATCAATATACAAATAATTGATCAACAAAAGCTTGAACAGGATTAACGGGTTTTGCAGGGTCACTTATATGGTCTGATGGTGATAATACTTTCTATTCTGACTCAACTCACTATGTACTTGACAAAGCTACATCTACTTGGTCTGAAAAAACATGGTCAGGATTTACAAGCTTTAGAGGAGATTATATTTGATCTGATGGAGATAATATCTATTATTCAAACAACTCTGAACAATATGTTTTAGACAAAGCTACATCTACCTGGTCTGAAAAAACTTGGATTGGATTAACAGAATTTACATCTGAAAGTATTTGGTCTGATGGTGAGAATATCTATTGGTCGGTTGGTCCCAACAATCAGTATGTGCTAGACAAAGCCACATCTACTTGGTCACAAAAAATCTGGACAGGGTTTGACAATGTTTATGGTCAACATATATGAACAGACAATGGTAATATTTATCATTCAAATGGAGCCGATCAATATATTTTAAATAAAACAACATCTGCTTGAGAAGAAAAGATTTGAATAGCTGGAGATAATGTTGATTTATATAACTTATTTGGACAGTATATTTGATCTGATGGCAAAAATATATATCATTCAAATAGCAGCTATTTTCAATATGTTTTAGACAGGTCAACATCTACTTGAGAAACAAAAACTTGAACTGGTATCACTGATTTTTACAAGCGTGATATTTGATCAGACAATGATAATATCTACTATTCAAGTGACTCTGACCAATATATACTAGACAAAACATTAGCTTTTGAAGGGCCATTCGTTACGCAAGAGTTATCAGCTTTATCAAGAGAGAGCCAAGTGCCAAGTGCTAAAGCTGTTGAAGAAAAGAAGCAAGATAAGCTAATGGAAGCTTATTGAAGTAAGATGCCAGACAGTAGCGGCTTAACAGCTATCGATGGTCAATATGTATGAACAGATGGGGACAATATTTATTATTCGTATATGTCTTATCAATATGCTTTTGATAAATCAACTTCTACTTGGTCAGCTAAAACCTGAACAGGTGCAACATATCTTGATGGTCAAAGTGCTTGAACAGATGGAGAGAATATTTATATTAAAGCTGGTGGGATTTTAGGAAGCTGATATGTGCTAGATAAATCAACTTCTACTTGGTCAGCTAAGAGTTGGACAGGCCTTACTCCAGAAGATGGTCAGTATATATGGACTGACGGCACTGATACTTATTATTCATATGGCTCATATCAATATGTTTTAGATAAATCAACATCTACTTGGTCAACTAAAACTTGAACAGGATTAACAGATTTTGATGGTAGGTCTGTTTGAACAGACGGAGAAGATATTTATTATTCAAACAGTTCAACTCAGTATATTTTAGATAAATCAACATCTACATGATCTACTAAAACATGGTCAGGTTTAACAAGCTTTGATGGTATCTGCATTTGGTCTGATGGAGATAATCTTTATTACTCATTAGGCTTAAATCAATATGTTTTAGATAAAGCTACCTTAACTTGAAATGTCAAAACTTGACCAGGAACAGGCCAACAAAATCAAATAGAAGGTAATCGAGTTTGAATAGCAGATGGTAAAGCATACTGAGCACTTAATGGTTTGGGTTGGTTTAGACTAACTAATAATACATCAGTTGAAAATATGATATATTCAAAGCTAGATGCTTCAATGTGTACATTACAAACAACTGCTCCAACAGCAGCTATATCAGATGGCGGTATACATATTGTATATCTATCTTCAGAGCCTTCAAATAGATATAGTGGATATATTTATTTAATTTCAGGCTAGAGAGGTATTTTATGTCAGGAATGTTTTTTGGAACAAACCAAATAAAGAAAATATTTTATGGTAATACTGAAATTAAAAAGGTATATAATGGTAACGTTGAAGTTTGATCTGCTAATAAAAAAATGCCTGTTAAAGGAGATATAATTAACTTTAATGCATTAGCCAATGGCACAAATATACGTTTTAGAGTGTTAAGTATTAGCGGTAATGTAGCTAAGCTACTTGAAGTATCAAATAAAGTTGGTGCGTCAGCATTTAATACAACTAGTAAAACAGCTCAATTTGATAATGGTAATTATTATCAAGATTATACAAATAGCACATTATCAATAAAATTAAATAATACTTATTATAATACATTAGCTACCAATGTAAAAGCTGCAATTATACCTACTAATAGGGTCCAAAGTTGTTATACTCTAAGCACTACTCATAGCGGAAGTGAGACTTTTTGTCTACAGGTAGATGATGATTCAACACAAATGAATATTTATTATACAAAAGTGACACAAAAGACAAATGGAGAATTGAATTGCTTTGCTTTAGACATAGATGATATTGTATCATATTTTAATAATAGTTATAATATTAGCACTACAGCTATTAAAAAAAATATGTTTGATTTACCTGATGATGATGCTAATGTATATCGATTCAGTTCAGCTGCAGCAACAAATTCGACAGCAGCTTGAATGTATTGCACAGGCAATAGCCCTGGCAGCTATATAGACACATACTATGATGCAACGTACCAATATTGTTATTGTGTAGCAGCTTTTAATATAGACTTGTCAAACATAGACTTTCAGATTGAAGGATAACAATGGATATAAAAAAGACATTATTAAAGATTTTATATTGGATACTATCATTAACCTGGGGAGCGTTGCTTTCAATACCAGGTTTAATTGGCTTAGTTATTTTAGGCTTAGCTGGTTGCCCTATCTATAAGAATGGATTTAGCTATATAGTTGTTGTAGGAAATAATTGAGGAGGATTAAATTTAGGGGTTATTTCTTTTATAGAGAACTCAGGAGAAAATTATTTTCAACCTACAAGAAGACATGAATTTGGACATTCATTACAAAATATAATTTTTGGGCCGTTACAGTTATTTATAGTAGCAATACCAAGTGTTATAAGATATTGGTATCAAACTATAAGAGATAGAAGAGGCCTACCTAATAAAGAATATGATGCTATATGGTTTGAAGGCACAGCTACAAAATATGGCACAAAAGCAATTAACTGAATAGAAGGAATATAGATGAGTAAAGCAGTAGTAACATGTAATGGAAAAGTTTTAACAGGTAATATTGGAACGCCAACTATAGATGTTATTCCAGATTTATCAGGTATTTTAGATGGCAGTATTACTTCTATTAAAACAGATAAAGTAACTAAAGTGACTGCCAATCTATCAGGCAGTGCTTCAGGTGGGTCATGCCGTCTACCAAAGCTAGTTGAGCTTGATTTGCCAAATGTTACAACATTGGGAAATTATGCTTTTTCAAGGTGCACTGGTTTGACAGGCTATAAAATTAGCATACCGAAGTTGACTTCAATCGGCACATATGCATTTATGCAATGTACAAACTTGCAAACAATAGCAGGTTTAAATCCAGCAGGCCTAACAGATATTGGCTTAGGTGCATTTTCAAGTGATAATAGACTATCAGGAACTATTTCTTTGCCTAAGTTAACTACATTAAATAGTGAAACTTTTAGCGGTTGTTCTAGTGTATCTTCATATGATTTGCCAAAAGTAACATCAGTCGGAAATTCGGCATTTAGAAGCAATTATGGATTAAAAACTTTAACTTTACCTGAATGCATAACTGTTGGAAAATGTTTTGCCTATTGTAGTAATTTAGAAACAATTATTTTGCCAAAAGCAACTAAAATAAATAATACTAGTAGTGGTGAAAGCTTATTTCTTAATTGCCCAAAACTTGCTGCAGTTACATTAGGTGCTAGCACAGTTTGTAGCTTAGTTAGCACTGATTGGGGCAAGTCCGGCATAACTGTATATGTGCCAGAAAGCTTAATTGAAAGCTATAAGGCGGCTACCTACTGATCCACACTTTATAATAATGGCACTATAACATTTGAAGCAATAGAGGAATAAATAATATGGCAGATAGAAAGATAGTAGTATATAATGGAAAAGTATTAGCAGGAGCTGGTGGCGGTGTAAGCATACCAGATAATGATTACTTAAAACAAGTTAATGATAATAGCTTAACAAATGTGCAATTAGATTTATCTACATGGACTTCTGTTAGACCTTATATGTTCTATAGGGAGAGTACAATGAATATTTTTCCTACATTACCAAATTGTATAACTATAGGTCAATATGCTTTTCAAGGAGTTACTATGCCTGCAACTTTTGAATTACCAAAAGTAGAGACTATAGGTAATTGTGCATTCAGTTTAGATTATATAGAAGGAGGTACTCGCCCTGTTTTATCAATTTCATTACCAGAATGTAGAAGTATAGGTAGCTATGTATTTAGCTCTTGTAAGTTGTGTACATCTTTGAGTATACCTAAAGTAACAAATATAAACACATATGCTTTTTATGCTTTAGGTGGTAGTACATCTAATAAGACAATAGAACTACATTTTGCACAACAATGCAACGTAGGTAGCTATGCATTTAATGGTGCAAACTTAAAAAGTGTAACAGGTATTTTAGGTTCAGTAGCTGAATATGCTTTTGGTTCAATAAGAAATAATTATTGTGCTTTTGATATAGAAGTCAATGGTTTAATAGGTACACAAGCTTTTGGTTATTTAGACTATGCAACGAGCTTTAAGCTAAAAGGTAGAGTATCATCTGTAGGACAACATGCTTTTAGACAACTGGGTGTTTCAAGAAGTTCCCCTTCTAGTAGCATAATAACTTTAGATTTTACAAATGCTACATTCACTACTCTAGGCAGCAGTTATTGTATAGGTGCGAATTCTAGCTCTTATAGATTTAAGTATATGGATATTTCTTTACCTGAAGTACTTGCAACTGTTTCGGGTTCATATTCTTTTGGATATTGGCAATACAACGTAGCAAAGTTTTTAAGCGTTCCTAATATTACGCAATCTAATGTTTTTTATAATATGCAATACACGTTATTATTCGTTCCGTACAACCAAGTACATGAAGCAAAAGTAAAAACAAATTGGTCTTCATATGCTTCTTGGATTAAGGGGTGGTTGCCAGAAGCTGAATCAACTATTTTACCTGCTGTTAACGAAGAAGGTTATTCATTAACTTGGTATTCTAACTATACAAGAGGTAATAGCGCTTTACCAGCAAGTGCACAAGTAACTGAAGCTATAGTAGGTGAACCTTACTATTGCGAAATCTCTACATCACAAACACACACGAAATTAAAATCACTTAAAGGTTTAGATTGCTCTGTAGAAGTTACAGATGGAATTAATACGTATCAAGAAGGTGATTGGATACCAGTAGGAACTCAATTAACTATACAGTATACACCAAATGATCCAAGTTATGTTATTTACGAAGCCAGAGCTAATTCAACTACTATAACATCAACATTGTCATATACAGTTACAGCATCTGCAGGTTTAGCTATCTTTGTAAGCGTATATGACGGAGTTAATAACCCTTATGAAACAACAGGATTTGCAAACAACTCTTGATCACAAATAAGATATGTAGCAGAAAATAGAATAGCAGAAGATATAGGTTGGCAAATTGGAGATACTAAAGATACTATAGGTGAAGATGGTAATACTTATACAATAAGAATTATGGAATTCTTAGAAGGTAGATACTATGATGTTGACAACGATATGTACACATATATTACATTTGATTGTGCACAAACAGGAACAACAGCTGAATATTTCTTTAACAAAGAAACAGGTAATAAATATAATCCACTTTATGGTAGAAATTATGGCAATTCAGAACTTAAAGCTTATGTAGATAGCACACTATATAATGTATTAGCTAGTGACTTAAAAGCACAATTACATAATATTAAGATAAAATATTTTAATCATGAATATCAAGGAGATAGCAGTGTTTCGGATGCCATTGTAAAAATCTTTATAAACTCTTATGGAGAAATCAATGCAAATAGTAACGAAACTATAAGCTATAAAACTGGCAGTATATTAGGTAAGTTAGCATATTGAAATAGTCATAATTCTGATTCTTATAGAACAAAGTATAAAGCAGGAACTACTACAGGAGCAGCCTGGTGGACAAGAACACTCATAACTGTAAACGAAATGACAGGTAATAGTATAGGCTCGGGTGGACAACTTTATGAATCGTATATACAATCAGGTACGACATACTATGTATCATTTATGTTTGCAATGTAGGAGGTTAATATGTTAATTCAAGAAATTATAGAAATTGAAGGAAATGAATTTGTTCATACTTATAGTGATGCTAATAAGTATATCATTCAAAATGAAACAGGTGATAAGTATATAGATGCAATAGACATACCTAACATTTATACATATATTGAAGGTGATGAAGATATACCACCTGAAGAAGACACTGTTGAGCAAGCAGATGAATAAAGAAGACGTTTTATTTTACATAGGCACTATTGGTATAATAGTATTATTAGTAGTACTTGGCAAAATTTGCATATAATCTGGCAAAATTAAACTAATGCTAAAAAGAGAGCTTTTTGAGGCTCTCTTTTATTTTATTATGCTTATAAATCTGCTAAATTAATTAGTTAGAAAGACTAAATTCTTGAAATTAAGGAGAATTATACAGATGATTACACCTTTCAATGAACAAACTTATGAGTATTATTGCCTAAGCACAGATGCAAAGCCAACTGAAGGCGTTGGTAATGGATCTGTTTTGCTTGAGATGGATACATGCACAGTTTATATTTTTGATGCAGAAAATAAGCAATGGATTAAATTAGGCTAATAAGGAGGCTAGTAGAAGATGGATATAGTTGCATATATATTAGCTAAGAAAGCAGCAGGCGGTGAAGGGGCAGAGGCTTTAGAAAAAGCAAATTTAGCCCTAGCTGAAATTGCCGAGTTAAATGAGAAAGTAGATGGCTTAGGAAATGGCATCAAATATAAAGGTGCTGTTGATTATTATGCTGATTTAACTGCAATGAGCTCTGCTTGGACTGAGGCACAAAAAGCTAAGAATGTGGGCTTTTGCTATACAGTTAAATATACTGGAACATCAGGCCAAGAAGAATGTGGAGATGAATATGTTTGGGGTAAATATATTGAGTCAGGCACTTACGAATGGATAAAATTTGGTGGCTCTGGTTCGGCTATTTCACAATATATCAAGGCAGCTGCTGTAGACAGCCAAACAAATACTTTAACTCTAACAGATAATAATGATAATACAACAACATTTACTGCTACAAGAGATGTCCAATTAAATGGCGTTTCTATTGTGCAAAATGGTGTTGCTAATTTTACAACACAAGATACTACATCTGGTGGTGCTAAGAGTATTGATACTGAGCCAACAGAAAATAGCACAAACTTAGTAACTTCAGGTGGTGTATATGATGCTATTCAAAATGCAGGTGGTAATTATACTGCTGGAACAGGTATTAGTATTTCTAATAATGAAATCGGTATTGATAATACAACAGTTCCATTGAAATCAGACCTTGCTACAGTTGCTACAACAGGTAGTTATAACAACTTAACAGATACACCAACTATTCCAGAAGGTATAACAGAAATTTCAACATCACCTATTAGAATTACAACATTAACACCTGGTGTTTATAAATTAACATATGGTGGACAAAAATCTATTTATTATAATGGTAAGAATAGCACATCAACTGTAACAATTCCAAATACGGGAGCGGTGTTGTTATTTGTAAATATGCACAGTACAACATATTGGCATTGATATTGTATAGGTGGATCAACAAGTTTTGATACAATATATTATGGCTATACAACAAATAATACAGGTTCTACTGCAGGTTATTACGGATCTTGTGCTTTAAATGGTATAACACATTCGTCTGATTTAAGTAGTTATATTTCTACTTCAAGTAGATCAAATAACTTACAATCAAGTTCAACAACAAATGTTCCAAGTGTAAATGCAGTTAGAGAGGCTTTTACTTCAGGTGTAAATACTACATCATATAATTTAACATATGATACAGAAACCTATTGTAATTTTGGCTCGTATATACAAGCTAAACTTCCATTATATTTTACTAACTTAAATTTATATACAACATATGCTAATTATTATGAGCTTTATGATCAAAGCACATTTACATATAAATATCATTATATTTATATAGGTCATTTTGTTGATCAAAATACATCAGGCGCAAGTTCTTATACAGATTTTGATAAATACATAGTATATATTGATTTTGATAGCTATTCATATAATTATGTAGCTAAGAAGTATAAACTTGGTGAAGGCGGCGGAAGTTCTGATTCTCCAATTGAAACAGTAGAAGAAATTACACCAGCTTTATTACAAAATAATGGTAAATATTATAAGATTGCAGATACTGAAGGAGAAGAAACACTTCTTACTTGAAATAATTATAGCCAAGCTTTTACAGGCTCTATTTACTATAATTTAAGTAAAAATACAGCTACATACTTAAACAATATGATAAATTATTATGGGATGGAGATACAAACTGACCCAAATAACTCTGCTAATAGATATTTAAATATATTTAGTATATCAGTGCCTAATCAAGGGCCAGGTGATCCAAATCCAACAAAGTATTGGCAATATGTATTGTATATAGAAAATTATGAAGCTATAGATAGAGCTGTTAAACTAAGATTATTATCTACTACAGATACTTTTGCAATGGGTGTAAACATAATAGGACAGAATAGTACTATAGTAGATGATATTACTGTATGGAATGGCACTACACTAGCAGAAAATAGTCATACATTTGGTGTATATGATCCTATGTCTCCATATAGCCCACGTATTTTAAATGATGATATGTATGATAGGCTACGTTTAGGCATGGTAGTAGATGGAGTACCAACAGAGGACTATCAATTCTTTATGCTAGCTTATTCACAAGCAGCAATAGGTGATATAAAGAGGGTTGTAAATGGAAGTGCTTATACATTAGCAACATTAAAAGATTTACAAGATGCAATAGGCACTGTAATGAATACACCTGTTTAAGGAGGCTTAAATAATGAGTTATACAAATTTAGCAGATTTATTTGAGGCTATTGCAGATGCTATAAGAGCAAAGAAGGGAACATCAGCTCTTATTAATCCACAAGATTTTCCAAGCGAAATTTTAAGCATTCCATCCGGTGGTGGTTCAACATATTATATCTTACAAACAATAACAGGAGATACTTGTACATTAACTATTACTGATGCACCAAGTGCTGGCGAAGAATATAATATTATAGCTACAATTAGTGGTGATACACAAACGTTAGCAATTACAGATGTATAGAAGAAGGAGTATAAATAAAAATGAGTTTAGATACTAGTAAAACAATTACAGCAGTTACTTATAATGGAACAACTATTCCATTAGCTGGTGGTGCCACAGGTGATTATACAATTACAGTTATAGACTATGATGGTTCTATAATTGAGCAAGTTAAAAAGAATGAAGGTGATACTTATACATTGCCAACGGCTCCAACACATAGTGATAGAACATTTGATTGCTGGATTTCGCCAAAGCAATTAAATAATGGTAATACACTTACAGTTGGTAAAACTAATGTGGTTATCGGGGCTACTTATATTTTAAATGATCCAATTACTACTTTTAAAATTAAAATTAGCCGTTTAGGCCAATCTGCTGCTACTTCATCATATTTTAATCAATTTGGTGTACGTGTAGTGAATATTACAAGCCCAGGAAGTAGCAATTATATTGATTGGGGCGATGGAGATACTACATCAATTACATCATCAGGTCAAGAATATTCACACTTATACGCTAGTGTTGGTGAATATACTGTCAAAGTTTCAGGCTTAATTCAATTAGGTTATTGTGTTGGTGGCCAAAACATTATAGAAGCTGATATTTATAGCGGACATATTGGTGGTGATTCTATGAGCAGTGGTTCTATGGAATTAACATATTGTGGATCATTAAAACATTGTTCTATTGATAACACAACAACAGCTAAATTAAGCACTAGTTTCTTCTATGGTGGTGTAGCATTAGAATCATTTATTTTACCACAAAACTGTTATTTACCAACTTCTGATATGGGCGGAGGCGGATTACTATATAGCAGCCAATTAAAATATGTAGTGCTTAATTATGATCTTACAAGTGTAAATTCATTAATTGGTGGTGAAGGTGTTTATATTCAAATGGGTAATTTTACTTTATCAGATAGTTTAACAACAATACCTGAACAAATAGCATATTCGACACGTATGGAAAATTTAGTAATTCCTACTGGTGTCACAAGCATAGGCATGCCATCAGCATTAAGCATGGCAGAAAAGAAAATTTATTTCCCTAATGGTTTTGTAAGTTTCGGCTCTTCAATGTCATCTTATTCAAATTTATTAAATTATATTAATGACACTGAATTAGACTTTTCAAACACTATGGTAACCACTTTCCCTGCTGGCGCATTAATAGGTAATTCATATAATAATGGTAGACCATCAAGATTAACTAAAGTTAAATTTTCTAATATCAGCACTATTTCAGGATATTATGAGCCATCTAGTGGTAATCAAACATATGTTATTATGCAATACGCTCCAAGTATTGTTGAATTAGACTTTAGTAAATGCACATCAGTGCCTCAACCAAGTGATAGCACATGGTCTGGATATTTTATTGATAATCAATACAATAGTTTTGATTTCAAGATTATTGTGCCATATGGTATGCTTAGCGTATGACAAAGTGATTCACACTGGTCAAATGTTGCAGATTTCATGGTAGAAGCACCGGCGTCAGTAGCATAAAAGGAGATAACTAATGGGAAAGTATATTTCAGTAGATAATAAAATATTAACAAACTCACAAGGTCAAGCTATTTATGAGCCTGACTTAGATAGTGAGAATATACTACAAAATCACACTATCTTAGGTGTGCCTGGTTCAGCTGTGCCTGGCGTTCCTTATACTGCTGGTAATGGTATTGATATAACCAATGATGAAATTAGTATTGATGAGACAGTAGTTGCTACAAAAACAGATTTAGCTGATTATACACCAACAGCTTCTTTAGCAGATGTTGCTACTACCGGTGCATATTCAGACTTATCTGGAGCTCCTACATTAGCTAATGTTGCTACAAGTGGAGACTATGATGACTTAACTAATAAGCCATCAATTCCAGCTGCTCAAATTCAAGCTGATTATAATCAAGCTGACAATACAAAATTAGATTTTATTAAGAATAAACCAGATTTAAGTGGCTTTATTACAAAAAATGTAGACGACTTAGCTAACTATACAAAGTCAACAGACTTAGCTGCTGTAGCTTTATCTAATAGCTATACAAGCTTAGATGACAAGCCAGCTATTCCAGATGCTCAAATTCAAAGCGACTGGAATCAAGCTGATAACACAAAGAAAGACTTTATTAAAAATAAGCCAACAGTACCAACAACAGTTGCTGAATTGTCAGATGCTTCAAGCTATCTAACAACTTCAACTGCTGCTTCTACTTATGAAGCCAAGTTTACTGATGGCTCTGCCACAATAGCTTCTTTAGATTCTTCTACCGGGGTTGTTACATTAAAAGCAGGAGTAAACCAATCTTCTGGTGCTATTGCTAATGCTTCTGGCAGTGATATAACAGTTTATTCAAAAGCTCAAGTTGACACTATTTTAACTAACCACGTTCAATATTTAGGTGTTGTTGCTGATGCTACAGAATTAGCTGCATTAGCACCAACAAAGACAGGCGATTGAGCAAGAGCAAGTGCACAATTTTCTTACAGCACAGAAACAGTGCATGTAGGTGATATTTTAGTTTGTGATGCTTTAACACCAAGTATTATTTATGATGTAGTTCATACAGAAAATGATTCTAATACATGGAGACCTATTACTATTGATGGCACAGCTTTAGGTTCATCAGAGAGCTTATCATTAGCTGCTGGCACAGGTGTTTCTATTACAGGATCTGCTGGTGCTTATACAATTAGTGCTTCAGGAAGTGGTGCTGTTGATTCAGTTAATGGAGCAACAGGAACAGTTGTCTTAGATGCTGACGATATTTCAGATACAAGCACAACCGCTAAGTTTACAAATGCAACAGAAAAAGCAACATGGAATGGTAAGCAAAATGCTATTCAAATTATAGATTTAACAGATGCAACACCTGTTGTTTAATAAATAAAGGAAGATAATATTTAATGTCATTTTATATTAATGGAAGAGAAGGTGCAAGTGTTTATATAGCAGGCAAAACAGCTTTTGCTAATTATGACCCACTAAACTATGCTGAGATACCAAGTGGTGATTTTGCTATTTCTTATGCCGCACTAGGAGACGGCTTAAAAGATGGAGATGTGCCTAAAGGCTATGTACCAGACACAACAGGTTATACTGCTGTAGCTATTTCTAATGATAGCGAGCTACAAAACTTCTTAGGTAGTGATAATACCGGTAAATATGGCTATTTAACTGCTAATATTGCAACAGCGATTACTTACACTAATGATAACTATCTAAATGGTATTTTAGATGGTTGTGGACATACAATAACAGCTAATACAGATGGCTATAATGATGATAGAGATTCTGGTTTAAGGTACTATGGTGGCTTAATAAGAGAAATGTATACAGGAAGTGCTGTAAAAAATTTAACTTATTATTCTACTGCACGCTATTATAATACAAGTGGAAGTAACTGATTAAAACAGTCATTTGGTTGTGGAGTTTTAGTTGGTAGAATTAATGCCGGAACAGTCTCAAATATTTATGTTAAATTTAATTGCTCAAATAACTTTGTAGAAGCTATGGTTACATCAGGTAAACATTGTAATTTAGGCGGAATTACAGGACAGATGTTAGGTGGATCGATTATTAATACTACAGTTGAAGTATTGAATAGATTAGCTATTAAAACAACAAGACCTGGTTGAGCAACAGACAATAGAGATTGCTATTTGTGTTGTGGTGCATTTGTAGGTGAAGCTACTGGTAGTATTACCTTAACAAATATTACAGCTACTGGTAGTGGTATTTTTAATGTAAATAGAGCTGATGGCCAGAGTGGCAATGGTAATGCTTATGGCAGAATTGGTGCTCTTATTGGAGAAATAGGAAGTAATGCAATGGCTGCCGTAAATGGAGTAAAAATTGGCGGCACATTTAATGTGGAAATTCCACAAGTTGGTAGCACTAAATCAAGAGGTTTATTGTTTGGCTTTAGTAATGGCAAAAGTGACAACTTTTCAGTAATTAATTTATATTACAACACTGATTTAAATAATTGGTGCCATAGATTTAATTTAACTAATTGGATGTCAGGAGATGTCGAAAATTCAGCAGCAACTGATCGCAGAGAATATTCAGTGACTGATGATGAAATAGGTTTTTGTCATTCACAAGACAAAGTATATATTGGGCCAGCTAAATGGAATGCTAAAAATGGAACATTTATAAAGGCTTTAACAATTAATGGCACCACATTAAATGGTGAAGATTATAGAAGCTTAGGTGTTAAAGGCTATACTCCAGTATTTAGTAAATCAGACATTACTGGCGATATATCAGCTGTTTCTTATGGCTATTATGGTTATGTTTCAAATGAGCCTGGAACAGCAACGGGAAGTCATAAAGTATATTATAAAGAAGGAACATTTGATTACACAAGCACTTTACCAGCAACAGTTCCATCTTATGATGCTTATGAAAGTATAACAAAAGAAATTGATAATATAAATGTACCATTTTATTTGATAAAAAATACTAATATAAATTATTATAATTAAGGAGATAATAAGATATGCCAGATTTAACAAATATAATTCCAATTTCAGATGAGAATCTAACTGTATTAAAAAATGGTGGTTCTTTAAGTAAAGATGGACAAACTTATTCAGAAGATGCTAATGCTTTATATTTAAATACATCAACAAATGCTGATTTAATTGCTGATGGTGCTAGCAAAAAATTTGTTACTAATATTACTGATAATGGCGACGGCACAATTACTATGACAGTTGGTGGTATTACTTTTACATTTTCAGCTACAGTAAATTCATAATTAGTATAGTTTTTACATAAATTATACTTAGATTTTACAAGCCGTGTAAATTAGAATTTATGCGGCTAATTTTTTGCTAAATTATATAGAAATCTCTGAGTTTTAGAGATGACAATTCTGGAGAGGTATCATTAAATGGAATCAGCAATCATTTGGACACTTAGTATAGCTATCCCAGCAATAATAACAACAATAGTTGGTATTATACTTAAGCGCGTTACTGATAAAAACTTTAAGAAAAGGGATGAAAAGGAAGCTGCAAGAAGAGCTGAACATGAAGAACTAGAAGCTTTTAGAGAACAAGAAAGAAATAAGACTTTAGCTAACACTATTGAAATAAGTATTGCTAAAGAGATCCAACCTATCAAAGATGATTTAGCATTATTGAAGAGAGGCAGCCAAGCAAGTTTAAGACATAACATTTATGAAGTTTATGATGCCTGGATAGATAAGGGTTATTGTCCAAGAGATGTAAAAGCAGATTTTGACAACCTATATCAAAACTATCATGCCATGGGAAAGAATGGTGTTATGGATAAGTGTTATAAAGATTTGATGGACCAACCAGATCATCAACATAAAAAAGATTAATATTAAAGCGAGGAATATAATATGTCAACACAATTGATTTTAGAATTAGTTATTGCATTAGTTGGTGTAGTGCCAACAGTTGTATCATTAGTAACAATAGTTGTTAAAATGATTAAAGATAAGAACTGGACAGCTATTGCTAAATTTGCACAAGATGCTATGTCTCAAGCAGAAGCATATGCTGCTGAGCATCCTGAAATGGCAGGACAAGACAAGCTAGACATGGCTTTAACAATTGTTAAGCAAATGTGTGCTGCAAATAATATTGCATTAGATGAAGAATCATTAAAGAAAGTAATAGCTTATATTGAAGAACTTATTAAGTGGTCTAAGACAGTTAATAATAAATAATAAGGAATAGACAAAACAAAATGAAAGATATGTTTTACAACTATGACCATAAGGTTATATTACCTACTGATCCATATGTAGGTACTCACTATACTGACCTTAATAAGCCAGAAAAGCCTGAAAGTTGTAATTGTGCTAAAATATTAAGAAATGTTAAAGGCGAGCCAATTGGTATAGAGGCCAAAGATAATTCAGTATTTAAGTTGTATTTCAGCTTAGATACTTTATTTGATGATGGTAGCTTATACCCAGTGCTTTCTGATGCTATTTTTAATTTCAAGGTTTTTGATAGGCAACATAAGGTATTGCTTTCTAAGACAATAGAATTAGACCCAGTGCCAAATGCTGAGCCAGAAGCCGAAACTGACGAGCCAGCAAGCGAATATGCTAATATAGGTATATTATTTGACGACAAGACAGTTTGCGTAGAATTAGATGCTACAGGAGATAGCCCACTTAAGTATGGCTTATACACAATGCAGCTTGATACAACACTTAGATATGGTAAAACATATACTTTATTCTCAGAAAGAGATGGCAAATTAAGCATTTCATAAGGAATATAAAATGAGAGAATTTCAAGTTAAAACAACTTTAGATACAAAGCCAACATTTAGAAAGCCAGAAGTATTTTATATCACAAGAGGTGCTTCTGATTATATTTCTTTTAATGTTAGAAATTATGGTATTGATGATAGTAGCTATCCAACAGAGCAGGGACCTGTACTATTAGATTTGACTTTAATTATCAACTATTTATCTACAGAAAGAGATGCTGGCGGATATTATATAAGAAAGACAGATGCTTTTAAGTTAAACGAAGACCATAATTTTAATTATGACCCAGAAACAGGCGATGTTAGCTATTTATTGACATCTGACTATACAAAAACATTTGCACCAGTAGACATTGATGAAATAACAAAAGTAGAAGTTGTTTTTGATTTATTAGGTGGCGCTAGACAAATTTATGAGCTACCTGGCTTTGTTGTAGAAGACAGCTTATATAGCAATATATAAAAATTAAATTAGAGGTATTTAATTATGTCAGAAAGAATATTTATGCTTAATAGAGGCGACACATTAAAATACACTTATGTATTGCCAGAAACTTACAGTTATACAGAAGGTGATAGACTTTATTTTGGAGTTACATTACCTAAGCAACCTTTTGAAGAAGCTCTTATTCGCAAGTCATATTCATTAACAAATGAAGACAAGCGTGAGGGCGATAACAGATATTTCAAAGAAATTAAATTAGAAGCTGAAGAAACAAGATTACTTCCTCCAGCTACATATTATTATAGCATCAAAGTTAGAAAAGCTAACAGAGATGTTGAAACATTAGTAAATAAGACAAAGTTAATTATTATTGAATAATTAGCCTTTCCGGGTTAGATTATTTTCCCATAGTCTAACTTTCTTATTATATTCCTTTTACTAGGCACTTCTTTTTTAAGAGGTGCTTAGTTTTTTTATTTTTTGTATTGTATAATATATTGAAGCTTTAGAGTTGCTGGCTAAAAACTAGCAATTTATATTGTATACTATTATAGATGAGGTAAAAAATGACGTCAGAAAGATTTAATGAAATTGTTGAAGAGTTTACAGAAGAGCGTATTAAAAAGCTTTTAGTTAAGAAAGCAGGCGAATATAACTTAGATGATGACAGATTATCTAACTTTAAGAATGGTGCTTCTATTTCAGGTTGGTCAAATGAGCAAGTATTATTTGGCTATCTATTAAAGCACCTTACTTCTATTATTGATATGGTCAATAGTGGCAAGAAGTTTACAAGAGACTTATGGCTTGAAAAGACAGGTGATATAACTAATTATTTAATATTATTGCTTGGCTTACTAGAGGACGATGATATGTTTATAGATATACCAGTAAATGAGGAGGATAAATAATGAGTAAAGCTGACAAGTACTTCAAAGAGGAAGTCGAAGAAATACTTACAAAAGGTTTTAGTGATGAAGCTTTTGAAGTTAGACCAAAGTGGCCAGATGGAACACCTGCACATACTATTAAAACATATTGTGCAGTTAGACGCTATGATTTAAGTAAAGAGTTTCCAGCTTTAACATTAAGAACTCAAGCGTTCAAAGGCGTTGTAAGAGAGCTTTTATGGATGTGGCAAAAGAAGTCTAACGTAGTAGAAGAGCTAGGAAAATCGGCTGCGATATGGCGTGCCTGGGAGCGTCCAGATGGCACAATTGGTAAAACATACGGTTATCAATTAGGTAAGGTTTCTCACTATGAATATGGAGACCTAGACCAAGTTGACAACTTAATTTATTTATTAAAAAATAAGCCGATGGACCGTAGAATGATTACAACTATGTGGTGCCCAGAAGATTTACATGATATGGCCTTACCTCCATGCGTTTATGAAACACTTTGGTATGTAGCAGATAATAAGCTTAATTGCACAGTCATTCAAAGGTCTGGTGACTTATTAGCAGCAGCCGCTTCAGGTGGTTGGGACACAATGCAATATGCTATTTTAACACATATGCTAGCACAAGTTTGTGGCTATGAAGTAGGTGAGCTTGTTCATATTGTAAATAATTTACATATTTATGATAGACACTTAGAGGTAGTTAAGAAGCTTTGTGATAATCCTGAATATGACGCACCAAAGTTATGGCTAAATCCAGAAGTAAAAGATTTTTATGCTTTTACAGAAGATGATTTTAGATTAGATAATTATCAATCTACAAAATTAGAAGAAAAGTTTGAGGTGGCTGAATAATGTTTGAAGTAGTGCACCCATCGAAAAAGTTTGGAGGAGAACTTAATAGTCCAGGTATAGTTGCTTGGCAAAAAGATCCTAAGCATAGCATCTTTTTAGCTGGTCCATCTCCAAGAGGCGACTATGAAAGAGACTGGCGTTTTGAAGCTGAAAAATACTTGCAAGAAGCAGGTTTTGATGGTATAATTTTTAATCCAACTAATCCATATTTTGATAAAAATGACCCGCTTTACTTAGAGAAACAAACACATTGGGAGCAAGCTGCAATGTATCAAGCTGATAAAATTGTTTTTTGGATTCCAAGAACAAAGGAAGATCCTGCCTTTACAACCAATATAGAGCTTGGTGCTTATTTAAATAGGGATGAGATTAATAAAATTCTAATCGGTTGGCCAGATTATGCTGAGAAGAATAATTATATTGAAATTAGATTAAAGTGGTTAAATAAATACCATGAAAGAGATTTAAAGACACTCATGTATAGAGTTGTTGAGGAGCTTAGATAATGACAGATCAAGAAAAGAAAGATTTACACACAGAAACAATATTAAAGCATATTGAATGCGTTAAAGAGCTATGCTATAAGATGGGTATTCCTGAGCTTGGTGAGCAACACGACCTAAGCAAGTTTATGCCAGATGAATTCGACATTTATAAGTATGCAGATGGCACAAAGAGCCCACATGATATAGCAAGAGAAAAGCTTGGTTATAGCCCAAGCTGGATACATCATAAGTCAAGAAACCTACATCACTGGGAATACTGGACAGATTTTAACGAGGCAACACCTAATGATGATGGCACATTTACTATCATTTGTAAAGCTGTAAAGATGCCTTATGATAGAGTTATTGAAATGGTTTGTGATTTCGTTGGTGCAGGAAAAGCTTATAATAAGACAAAGTGGACAGTTAAAGCACCACTTGATTATTGGAAGGCTAAGTGTGAAGGCAAGAGAGCAATGCATAAAGATTCACAAGATTTATTTGTAAAGTTAATTACTAAGATGTCAGAATCAAAAGACTTAGATGATTTTGTAGCTTGGTATAATAAGAATAAAGAAAAGTTAGAGAAGGAGTATAACTAATGAATATTACGAAGATTGGCTCACTTACAGAGCAAGAAAAAGAGCAATTAGTACAAACAGGTAATACTTTAGGCACTTTAGCTAAGGCAATATCAACTAATGAAGTTGACAAAATTGATGAAGAAACCTCAGCTTTAGTTGAAGCTATTAAAGAAGTAGCAACAAAGATAGTAGGTTAATTAAATGATATTATATAATAATGACTGTTTAGCTGTTATGAAAAAGCAAGAATCAGACAGCATTGATTTGATTTTAGCCGACCCACCATATGGCGTAGACTTCAAAAATGACGTCTATAATGATTCGGCTGACTATATTGAGCAATTAATTCCTGTCTGGTATCAAGAGATGTATAGAATACTTAAAGACGACTGCTATGTTGTTTTATATGTAGGCTTAAGAAATCTTAATATCTGGATAGATGAAGCTCTAAAAGCAGGCTTTACTTTTAAGAATATAGTTGCTACACGTTGCTTTAATAATGGCTCACCAACACCTAAGAATAACTTTGGCTTCCAATTCCAGCCAATACTTGTGCTTTCAAAGGGCAAAGGCAAAGACTTTAACGAGGTAGATTTTATTCCAACTTCTGAGGGCTGGTTTAAAGACAAGCGTAATAAGAATCCGAAGCCATATACATATGCTTATCCAAACTGGATAAAGACTGAATGGGGCTTTGCTACAGCTAAGCGAGCAAGCAAGAACCTTCACCCAAATGAAAAGAATACAACACTTCTAAAGTTTTTTGTAGAGGTGTTATCTAATAAAGGTGAAGTAGTTTTAGATCCATTTATGGGCTGTGGCTCAACTGGTGTAGCTGCTTTAGAAGCTGAAAGAGACTTCATAGGTATTGAACTTGATGATGAATACTTTGTTAAAGCTAGAGCAAGATTGGAGGCTATAAATGAATAAAGATAGCTACTATTTAGATGTTGCTTTAACAGTTTCAGAGAGATCATCTTGCTTGAAAAAGCATTACGGTGCTGTAATTGTTAAAGATGACTTTATACTTTCTACAGGTTATAATGGTACACCTGCTGGCGAAAAACATTGTGAGACCTGTACAAAAGTAGACAGTAATAAAGACATGCAAGAATATGCAACTTGTCCAGCTATACATGCAGAAATGAATTCAGTTCTAATAGCTGCTAAGAAGGACATGATAGGCTCAACACTTTATTTGGCTTGCTTTGACCCTGAAGCAAATGAAGAGCGAGTTGCACCAAAACCTTGTGAAATCTGCCTAAGACTTATTAAAAATGCAGGTATTAGAAAGGTTATTACAAGAGCTGGTGTTATTTATGCAAGAGATAGACAAGGTTTGTTAAGAGACATTAATGAGCTTGCAGAAACAGATTTAATGTATTATATAAATGCAAAATTAGGAGATTAAAATGGAAATAGATAGAGCAGAACTTGAAGCAAAAATACCGGCCAATGTAAAAACACCAACACCAAATGTAAACATTTTAAAAGGTGCTTCAGATGAGTTTATATTAATGGTAGCTACTTTGGAAGATATGACAGATTTAAATGAACGTGCAGCAAAGGCTCAAGAATATATACAACAGTTAGGCGGCATTACGTCTATTGACTACCCACAATTAGGTCAGTTCTTAAAGAACCCAAAAACTACATCTACACGGATGCTACAACAACTGTATTTATTAGAGCGTAGCATACCACCTCGTAGCACAAGTTATAGTTGGTGGCAACGTTTAAAAATATTCTACAATAATTATTTAACAGAAATGCAAGTGCCTAATCATACTTGGGAAGGACATACATTGTATCTTCAAGAAACCAATAAGGATGGTATACCTACAAATCACGATAAATTATGTCAAGGTAGAGGCGAATATATTTCAGACTTCTATTATAATGATGAAAATGGTAAGAAAATCGATGTTGAATTAAAGCAATGTAGAAATGGAGAAGAAGGTTTGGAATATTATGGTAAAAATACAAAGTTTTTATATAAAACAAAGCTACTAATATTATATGCTTCTTACGAGCACTGCTATTATATGGCGGACTATAGACAAATACCAGCTACACTTACTAAGCTTGATATACCTGCACCAGAAGGCAGAATGCAAGTAATATATAAATAGAGGAATAAATTATGATTAAGACTATTGTTGCAGTTGATAAAAATTGGAATATTGGAAAGACGAACCCAGAAACTGGCAAAGGAGAGCTTTTATTTAAGCTTCCTTTAGACCTAAAGCGTTTTAAGAAGCTTACTTCAGGAGGCATTGTAGCAATGGGTTATAACACTTTGCTATCACTTCCTGGCTCAAAACCGCTTCCAAATAGAGTTAATGTAGTGCTTTGCCCACCTGGCATTGAAGTAGCTGACTGCATTTGCTTGCATGACTTTGATGAAACATTAAGTTGTCTTGGAAACCTATCAAGACATGGCAGTGATGTATTTATTATAGGCGGAGCTATGTTTTATAAGTCTATGCTTCCTTACTGTGATTTAGCTTATATTACTAAGGTTGATGCAGATGGCTTTGGAGAAGTAGACTTTCCAAACTTAGATGCAGATCCTGACTGGAGGCTTATTGAAGAAGAAGACCCAGTTGAAGACAATGAATACACAACAAGATACTGTACTTATGAGAGGGTTAAATAATGGAAAAATTAGTTAGAGATAAGATCCCAGAGATTATGGAAGCAGCTGGTGTTAAATGCAGCTATAGAATAGCTAAAGATGATGAAGACTTTAGACCTTTTGCTGTAGATAAGATTTATGAAGAGCTTGGTGAGTTTGGAATTGCAACGTGGCCAAGCAACCCAGAGCATTCTAAAGAGGCTTTAGCTAATGAAGCTGCTGACATTTTAGCAACCTTAATAAATGTTGCAAAACTAAATAGTGGCATAGAAATTACAGTGGATGAAGTAGCAGAAGCCTATAAGAAAAAAGCTGAAGAAAGAGGCCTTTTTGATAAGCGAATTATAGCCACATTTGAAGATTAAACTGCAACAAATATAGCAAATGATAAATTTAAGCCTATTATATTGTATAATATAGTAGGTTATTTTTTGCTAAATTATATAGTAACCACAAAATTTCATAAAGGGGAAATTATATGAATAAGAAACTATTATCAGTAATTTTAGTGCTTATGTTGCTAGTATGCATGGCTACCTGTTTAATCTCATGCAACAAAGAAGATACTAATGACACAAACACTATTGAAGAAGAGACAAGAGGGTCATCATTCGTAGTAAATGAAATGAAGTATGTTGACCAAGGAAGCCGTATAATTGTAGAAGCTTCTGAAACAATGGATAGAAGTGAAGTTATTTCAGGTATTAGCTTTGTACAAGAAGGCAAAGGTCAAGTGCAAATTGATGCTGTTCCAATTGGTGGTAATCAATACAAAATTATTACTTATCCAAATTTTGAAGCTGGAGTAAGCTATAGAATCAAAGCTACAGATAGCAGATTATCTATTGTAGACCCAAAGGATAGCACAAAAAGATATAAAAATAATTCAGCTTTAATTATTGTAATTACTTCTGAAGATATTTCTAAGAGAGATTTAGGAGCTAACGTTATTGAATTAGATTCAGCTTACTTATCTAACTTCTCATCAAATGGCAACTTAAATACATTCCAATATGATGCTGATGTAGTTTCTACTTTAATAGATAGAGAATTAGAAATGGGCGACATTGTTTATACTGGCACAAGAGCTTATTTAGTTGCTGGTGTAGCGAATACAAATGTTGCTGGCACAAATAAAGTTGCTTATGTAACACCAGACTATGAAAAAGTTTATAAAACTTTAACAGCTAATTCAACAGCTAACTTAGAAGAAGGTAAAGTAGATTTTGGAAATGTAGAAGAAGCTACTAATGAAATTGTTAATTTAGTATCATGTGCTGGTTTTGATGTAGGACCTGTAAGAGTTGATGCTAATAAGGTTGGTGAAGATACAGTTAGATTAAGTATTGTTATAACTGTAAAAGATGTTTTAGGCGAAAAAGATGGTATTAATTCATTAGACTTAGAATTATCTTTCATAATCGATTCACAAGTAACTGTTGAGACAGATATTAATCTTGGATCTGTTATTGGAAATAAGAGTAAAATTGATATTACAGCTGACTTCTACAATACATTAACATTCGGTGTAGAAGTTAAAGATGGCGTAGCTATTTCAGAAGGCTCAGACTTGGATACTATTATTGCTAAGATTAAAGCTATGGTTCAAAATGCTGATGAAGATTTAGTTACTATTCCAGTATTTAATTGGGTAGTTCCAATTGGTAGCGGTGTTGCTGATGTTGCTTTCCAAGTAAATGCAGCTTTAGATTTAGCTTTCTCTGGAGAGCTTGGTGTAGAAGCTACTGCAACTTCTGGATTCAAGGCAGAAATTAAGTATAACCCTGCAACAGATGAAAAATCAGCTAAGATTACAGAAACACAAGGTTTATCTTTTGATGCTGCAACAGTATACTTTGATGGAAATGCAACTATCTATTTAGGTGTTAATGCAACTATTAAATTTGATCTATTAGGTGGTGTAATTTCTGCTGGTATTGGTGCTGAAGTTGGAAACTATAACAAGATTTATGGAACTATTGGCACAACAAATCTAAAAGAAGATGATATTTCAGCTGTATATGGCTACTACTTCGAGGGTGGTATTTATTATGATGTTAAATTCTTATACAGCGTAGCTAAGATTACTTCAGGTGAAAAGAGCTTCTTCAACGGTAGACAAGAAAAGAAATTATATGATGCTGGTGATCCTGTAGTTATTACAGAAGCTTCAGTTGATGGTATTATCTTCATTGATGGCACAGCTAAAGATTTAGATATTACTATTAGCACAAAGAACTTAGTAACTGGTGAAGAAATCACAGGTATTAAACTTGAAGATTTCACAAAGTTAGCCGATATTACAGATGACAATATTATTGTTGAAAACGGAGCAATTAAAGTTGAAGGCACATTAACAGCTGATACAACTAAGGTAAAAGTTGGTAGCATTGAATTAACAATTTCAGTAAGTGCTATTAAGGTTATTGCTGCTGATACTGATGTTGGAACATTAGAAGCCGGCGAATACAGACTTCCAGATGGAACAATAGTTATTGTTAAATAGCAAAAAAGAAAAATAATGAAAAAGCTTGCAGAAATGCAGGCTTTTTTGTTTTTTATATTGTATAATATATTGATGTGGGCTCGTTATAAGCCCATATAGGCTAATTAAGAAAGTTTAAGGTTAATTAGCTTATTTTTGACAAATTGATAAAGAATAAAGCGTATAATAAAATAGAATATTTAAGGAGCAAAGTATGCAATTTATTAAAACAAGAGATGTTAAAAACCCAGAAAGAGACGTAAATGAAAATGCAGGTATAGATTTTTACATACCAGAGAATACACCAGAGTTTAGAAAAGCTTTATGTGCTAAAAACTTTAGGTTAGTTGATACATTTAGTAATGAATCTATAGCAGAAAATGTAGCAATGGGTTTAAGTGGTAAAATGACCTATGATCAAAAGTTAGAATTTCTAAAAGAGACTTATGCTGAGTATGAAGAGCGCAATAAACAATTAGAGATGGCAGACGAATGCAGAGCACAAAGTTTATCATTTATTTTAGGTGATACTATTCAAATAGCACCACATAAAGCTATTATTATTCCAACAGGCATTATGAGCAAGTTTGGACCAGAATTAGCTTTAATTGCTAATAATAAATCAGGTATTGCAACAAAGAAGCAACTTATTTTTGGTGCATCAGTCATAGACGCATCTTATCAAGGTGAATGGCATATTAATTTAATTAATACTTCTGACCATTATCAACATTTAGAATTTGGTAAGAAAGCAGTTCAATTTATTCCACATTTAATTTCAACAGACCCAGTAGAAATTGTTGATATGACACCAGAAGAGTTTTATACAGAAAAAACAAAGCGTGGCACTGGCTGGCAAGGCAGCACAGACAAGAAGGAGACAAAATAATAATGGCAGTTAAAGATTGCTATTTAAGATCTATATGCAATGGTAAGGATTGCGAAGCAGAGTTTTGTTTAAGAAAGTATAAGATGGATAGTCTTTATACTGCTGCTTTGATTCCTGAGAATAAGCGTAAGCATATTACTTTGCATATTGATGCAGATGGCACGGACCTAAATGAGTTTACACAATTAGCAGGTATTGAAGCTGATATAGAAAACTTTGTAAAAGAAGGTAGAAATCTATTTATTCATTCATCAACTTGCGGAAATGGTAAGTCAAGTTGGTGCTATAGAATGATAGAAGCATACTTTAATAAGATTTGGCCAGGCTCAGATTTAGCTTGTAGAGCTTTATTTGTTAGTGTGCCAAAGCTTTTGGTAGCTCTAAAAGACAATATTGATAGTTCAAATGACTATGCAAAATATATAAAAGAGCATATTTATGAAGCAGATTTGGTAGTTTGGGACGATATTTGTAATAAAATGGGCACAGAATATGAAATTAATCAGTTATTAAACTTCATTGATCCAAGAATTATTGATGGAAAAGCTAATATTTATACATCAAACTTAGGTAAAGATGCTATTTATGCAGCTTTAGGTGAACGTTTAGGCAGTAGAATATGTAATCTCTCAATAGATGTAGAGCTAAAAGGCAAAGATAAGAGAGCACTTGCATACACATTACAAACAGAAGATAAGGGAGGTCAAGCATAATGACAAGCCAAGTACAAGCTTTATGTAGAATCTTAGATAAGAAAGACCTATCTCTTATTACAAATAATAATTTAACTGAAGCTTTCTTCCCTGATACAAAAAATGAATATAAGTTTATTAAGCAACACTATGAAATGTATAAAGTGGTGCCAGATAAAATTACATTCTTAGGTATGTTCCCAGACTTTACATATGTTGAAGTTAAAGAGCCAGATAACTTTTTAGTTGAACAGCTTATTCAAGATTATAAAGTAAACTGTATGGTTGAAATGTATAATGAATCTAAACGTAAACTTGAAAGTGGTCAATATGCTAAAGCTGAACAAATACTTAGAGAAGGTGCTGAAAAAATATCAAAGATAACGACTGGTATTCAATGCACAGACTTAATTACAGATACAAGTCGTTATGATAGATACTTAGAGAAGTCAGTTAAGAAAAACAAATATTATATTTCAACAGGCTTCCCAGAACTTGACCAAAAGCTAAGCCGAACAGACAAGAACAATACAGGCGTAAGTGAAGGCGGTATTGATATGCTTGAAGAAAATATGGTCATCATAGCAAGAACAGGTGTAGGTAAAACACAAGTCTTATTAAAGATGGCTGCTGAAGCTTGGTTAGAAGGTAAACGAGTTGGTATATATGAAGGTGAAATGACAGCTGATAAAGTAGGTTATAGAATTGATACTTTCATAAGCCATATTCAAAATAGCTCAATTAATCGTGGCGATTTATTTGTGCAACAAAGATATAAAGCATATATTGATTCATTAAAAGCTACACCTCATGCACCAATTAAAGTATTAACACCAAATGATGTGCCAGGCGGTGAAGTAACAGTAGATACATTAAAAGCTTTTATTGAGAAAGAGAACTTAGAAATCTTATTTGTAGACCAATATGACTTACTTGAAGAGCATGCTTATGTAAAGGCTGAGCATGAAAGAGTTGGTTTAATAGCTAAGAGAATTAAGCAATTACAAGTTGAGAAGCAAATACCTATCATTTCAGTTTGTCAAATGAATAGAACAAAAAATGAAGATGGTGAGCAAGACACAACACAAGTTGCAGGCTCAGATAAGATTAGCAGATATGCAACAACAATTATTGCATTAGAGCAAAAAAACCCTGACTTTGAAAATCATACAATAGAGCTTACATTGAACATCATCAAAGCAAGAGATGGTGGCGATCATAATAAGCTTAAGTATACAACAGATTTCAATACAGGTAGATTTAATTATATTCCAGTTGAAGGTGATGGTGTAACAAGCTCAGAAGACCAACAAAACTTAGCTGACAGCTATGCACCAATAAGCTCTGGAACAATAGTAAACCCAGATAGTGTATTTAACTAATGATTACAGTAGATAATTATTATATAGATGAAGAAATATCTAAGATAGTAAGTGATTTAAAGGCTAACTTGACGAATGGCAAGTTGGCTTTTCACGAAATGAAGACAGCAGGTTATAGCGTGCCTTGCCCAGTGCATAAAAACGGCTTAGAGAGAAAGAATAGCTGTTATATAGACCCAGAAACGGGCGCTTGGCATTGTTTTAGCTGCGATGCTTCAGGAAACTTAGCTCAATTTGTGCAAGCTTGCTTTGAAAGCTCATATGACTTTGCAAAAGATTGGCTAATCAGAAGATATGGCAAGGTATTAACTACAAGTATTAAGCTCGGAGACCCTATTCAATTAGGAAAAAAGAATACAGGTATTAAAATAGACGAATCTATATTAGATGATTATACTTCTTACTGTCAATATTTAGCTCAAAGAAAGATTAACAGAACAGTCTGTGAAGAGTTTAATGTTAAGTATGACCCAAAAGAAAGAAAAGTTATTTTTCCCGTATATAATATTAAAGGTGATTTAGTATTATTTGCTAAGAGATCTATAGACTATAAGAGTTTCTTTATGCCAAAAGATGCACGAAGAGAGGTATATAATCTAAATATAATTATTAAAAATAACTTAAAGCGTGCTATGATAGCTGAAGGACCTATTGACTGCTTGACAGGTTGGTGCCATAATGTGCCAACGATAGCAACTTTAGGAAGTATAGCTGATGAGCAAATAGAAGATTTGAATAAATCAGGCATAAATATTTTATATGCAGCTTTTGATAATGACCAGTATGGTGAAATCTTTAGAAATAAATTAAAGAAAAAGCTTGGAAAGCATATAATAATAGTAGATGTATATATGCCTAATGGTAAAAAAGACGTAAATGATTTGTCAGATTCAGAGTGGGAACAGTTAATAAAGCAATATAATTTACCACAAATTGAAAATAATTTGATAAAATTTGTAAATGACAATGTATAATATAATGAAACGCAGAAAAGCGAAGGAGATTTTATAATTTATGAGTAGTTTTAATTATGCAGATTTAATGAAGCAAAACAGTCAACCTAAAGGTCAAGCAAAGAGCACTGGACCTAAGATTGGTTTCTTCAAGTTATCAAACGATGGCGATTCAGCTGTCGTAAGATTTAATGTTAGCAAAATTGATGAGTTAAAATTTGCTAAGGTTCATACAATTAAGGACAACAAGGGTTGGAAGACAATTAGCTGTTTTAATGCTATTGATTCTTTTGAAGACAAGTGCCCATTATGTAGAGCTAATAAGGCTGGTGCAAAGGACGTTGGTAAGGCTCAAAACCAAGTATTCATTCCAGTTATCGTTTCTTATTTAGATAAGGGCACAGGAACATATAGCGACCCACAACCAGCTATTTGGCAAAAGAATGCCTTTTATGGATCACAAGAAATTAACACAAAGCTTACACAATATGGTGATTTAAGAGAAAGCTTATTTACAGTAAGCCGTATTGGTGGCAAGGACCCAGGCACAAAAGTTACATATACTATTGACTACATTCCAGAAAGAATGGCAGCTAATTATAATGTGCCAGCAGATTTCAGTGCTTTTGAAAACTATGATCCAGCTAAGCATGACTATTGGGTAAAGACAGAGGAAGAAATTGCTACTTTCTTAGAAACAGGCGAATTCCCAGCTTTCAAGAAGGCTGAAAAGATAGAAGCACCTGCAGCTAAGGAAGAACCAGCATCACAACCTCCATTTATGGCTGATGAATATGCTCAACCTGCAATGCCAAAGGTTGAAGCTGAACCAGAAGTTGGTGGAGTATTAGCTCAAGCAGAAGCTTTGTTAGCTAAGGAGGCACCAGCTCAACCAGCAGCACAACCAACAGCAGATGCACCTCAAAGAACATTTGAGAGACCAGCACCTAAGTTTAACTTTTAATATTGGCTTGTAATAAAATTAATATAATTCAAAGTTCGAAGAATAAATTGTATGAAAAATGGCAATTTATTCTTTTTTATATTGTATATTATTATGAATACTGTTTTAAGATGAGGTAATAAATGCCAGGACTATTTGGCGAAGAGTTTGAGATCACATTAGAAAAACCTGATATAAAGGACATATTAAAGCGTGCTGAAGGTGAGCTTTCTGAAGTTGATGCTAAGAAAGTATTAAAATCTAAAAGTATTACACTTCAAGAGAGATTGAGTTTTATCAGTGAAAATGTTTTAAGAGTATTAGGCAGACAAAAGCTTAATATTAAGGTTGTCACAAACATAGATGAGTTTAGAGCTTATATAGATGCTGCTTTAGAAGCAGGCTGCATAGCAGTCGACACTGAAACAAATAATAGCACTGATGCTTATACTTGCCAAATTATGGGCTTATGTTTATATGTGCCAGGAAAGAAGCAGATATATGTGCCTATAAATCATACAAATGTAGATACAAATGAAAGACTTTCTTATCAGCTAACTGAAAAAGATGTTAAAGAACAGCTTTCTCGTCTCATTATAGCTCCAAATAAACCTAATATCATAATGCATAACGGAAAGTTCGATTATGAGGTTTTGAAGTGCACATGCGGCCTACAATTAGCTCCAACTTGGGACACATTAGTAGCAGCCAGAATCATAGATGAGAATGTTTTTGCTGATAAAAAGGTTAGCTTAAAATATATTTATACAACTTATATTGATCCAACACAAACAAAATATAGTATTGATGCTTTATTTGAAGGCACACCTTACAGATATGTTGACCCTGACATATTTGCTTTGTATGCTGCTACAGACTCACTTATGACTTATAAGGTTTATGAGTGGGAAATGGAGTATTTCAATAAGCCAGAAAATGCAATACAGTTAAAGCTAATGGAGCAAATTGAGATTCCATCAGTTGAAGTAACTGCTGAAACAGAGCTATACGGTGTTGATATTGACCAAGAAGAAGGCGAAAGATTAAAGATTAAATATGACAAGCAATTAACAGAGCTTGATACACAAATAACACAAGAATTAGGCAACTTAAAAGACTTAATTTCTGTTTGGCGATTATCTTATTATGCAAATAGCAGAGCAAGAATATATCAGTCTTCAAAATCTAAGATGTCATTACAAAAAGCTGAAGAAACTTATACTTTCCAAGATGAAAAGGGAAGAAAATATAAGTTAGGTAAGCCAATGATTTCACAACTTGAAGACCCGATCAACTTAGCTTCGCCAACACAACTTGCAATATTATTTTATGATATATTATTTAGACAGCCAGCTGACCCAAGAAATCCAAGAGCTACAGGTGAAGATGAAATTAAGTTCTTAGATGATGCTTTAGTAGCTGACTTAGAAGACTTAGACGAAATAGCTGAAGCAACAGTAGATACTTTCTTGTCTATGGAAGAATCAGCAAAGAAGCAAGCTGAGGAACAAGCCAAAGAAAAGAAAGAGCAAGAGAATATGCCAGGCTTTGAGTTCTATACAAAAGCTAAGGTTAAGCAATTCTTACCAGACAGAGACAAGCTAATTGAGCTTTATAAGCAAGCTATTCCAGCTGCACATAATCTATGTAAAGCTTTGTTAGTAAGACGTGGTATTGTAAAGCTAATTACAACTTATATTGATGTTATCCCAGCTTTAGCTAAGCACTGGCCAGATGGTCGTATTA
>Ga0310690_10000704_pt1 | contig 67012 bp, 83 predicted proteins | sample AusTroGonzalo_MG_2_FD_207661 | JGI IMG/M metagenome (GOLD analysis project Ga0310690, IMG submission 207661) | Bovine rumen microbial communities from tropical cattle in Woodstock, Queensland, Australia - Gonzalo_04 (v2) (version 2) | ecosystem: Host-associated > Mammals > Digestive system >... | reverse complement strand
AAGACTAACGTAAAATACGGGGGCTGCGCATCCTACACGCAGAGCATATTACGTCAGGTTCAAGACGTTAAAACCAGAAAGGATCTACCATGAATAACACCAATCTCAACATCAACATCACTCTGAGCGCTGTCGAAATGGCTACCATTCGTGAAGCCCTGCGCTATGCTGCTCAGCAGGTCCATGACTCGGGTATCCCTGTGTTCGAGAACTATGAGACCATGAACTCTGCTGGCAAGTACGTGTTCGACGAAGACCTTCACACGGACAATCAGGCGAAGGCTGATCTGGCCCTCGAGCTGGCTGACACCCTGGATCTCATCGAGGCTGACGGTTATGACTGGATGGTCTTCCGTGAGGACTACTGCATCGGTGAGCGTTTCATGGCTGTCTGGTGCCGGCACTGGAAAACCGAGGACTTTGCTACCCCGCTGATCACTGAGTTCGTCTGGAGGACTCCCGCTGGTGCAATCTACACCAGTATTCACAAGGACTACGTGATGCCCCTCAACACCACTGTCGCAGTTCACTACGTGCCTTATGACAAGCTGACTGACAAGAATGTTGTGCACTACTACGACCTGGATGATATCAAGAACAAGGTGCCTAACATCTCTGAGGATCGTGAAGTCAATGATACTATTCTCGAGGCTCTCAGGACTTGGTTCAACTACCACATCTGATCTCACTCACCAATAGTTAGAGAGTGCTGGTGCATGGAAGGAGGTGATTACCTTGCACCAGTTCATCCTTGATCACTTTATAGATCCGGTTGGGCTGCATCCGCCGCGCGGTGCGGTCCAACTGATTGCGGCAAGGCCGGAGTGGGCACCGCGACGACGCGGCCCAGCTAAATCGTCCGCCGCGCAACGCACCATAAAAGCATCGCCGCCTTCCAGCAGGCCAGCGCCGCAGCGACCTTGGGATGGTAGAAACCAGAACAAAAGTCCCGGTGTAGAAGCCGTGGCGAGCAGTGTATAATGGCTATAGTGAGGGCGAGAAAGCGGTCTTTGCCAGCCGCGGTACGAGCTCCACGGTGCACTTTGACAAGCCCGCAACGCGGGCACAACACAGCGGGTAACACCCGCACATCTTGAAAGGAGAGCATACCATGAAGAAGCAGAACACCAACCTGAACACCACCGAGGCCACCGTCATCAACCCGTTCGAGAGCCTGAACGCCGTGAGCGTTGTGCAGGCCGGGACGAGGAAGCTGGCCTACACCGGAGTCCTGCAGGAAAAGGCTCGGAGCATGACCACGGAGCTCATCCGCAAGGCCGGTGGGGACGCCAAGTTGGCTCCCTTGGCCAACACCATGCTAGCGGACAAGACGCCTGAGAGCCTGCTGGCCTTCATCACCGAGGGCATCCCGTCTGAGCAGATGACGGAAGCGTCGAAGGTCCTCGACGGGTGCCCGGACGACGACCTGCCCAAGATGCTGGAGTCGCAGCGCTCCAACCGTTCCAAGGCCAAGAGAACCGGTTTGGTCGCCATGCCGAAGGTCATCGACTACGTGGCCAGCATGGTGGGTGAGCTCCTCATCCGGGAGCGCACGGGCAAGGCCTATGCAAGCACGGGCAAGCTGGCTACCGACCATGAGGTTCTCGCGGCCGACCAGGACCAGCTGGTCAAGCGCATCAACTCATTGGCTTCCAAGAAGTCCCGCCTGAGCAAGCTGGCCACCTACGATGCCAATGCCAAGTCTGAGCTGGATGCCGTCGAGGCCGAGCTGCAGGAGCTCCGGGCCCTGCGTCCCAACAAGACCAAGACCACGGTCAAGTCGGTCAAGCTCGAGGACATCAAGTCCGCGCTCGCGGCCATGTCCGATGAGGAGCGTGAGAGCCTGATCGCCCTGATGCAGCAGAGCGTCGGATAAGCTACCAGCCACCACAGTGAGTCCCCGGTCGAAAGACCGGGGACTTCCCTTTTTGCCCATCGCCGCAGCGCCCCGGTCTTTCGACCGGGGCTTTCTTTTTAGCTTGAACACCGCGACGGTGCGGTGCCGAAACCAGTGACCCGGCTTTGCCGGCCGCACCGTGTCGGCATGGTGCAATCCCGGCAGGCCAGCGCCGCGGCAGCCCGAAAAGCTCAGCATGTCAAGCTACTGGAGTTCTAACCGACAGGCCTGCACGCGGCGCCGGGACGCTGGATCTAAAATGCATGTCGGGTTTTTGCAACCCGGGGGATGCATCGACGCAGCGACGCGGGGATGATAGTGGCAGCGAACAAGCGCTGCAGCGTTCCGGGCGCGACAGGCCGGGGCGCCGAGTGCCAGCCTTTTAGCTCTTCCGAAAAATCGGAAAAATTTTTAGCTGCTCCGCGCGCGCGGAATGAAAGATTCCGGTGAAAATACGTCGACGTATTTGATTTGTAAAAAATCTGTAAGATTTGTAAAAACTGTAAGATTTGTAAAATCTGTAAGGCCCCCGGGCCCTATGTGTAAAAAATAAAAGTCGTACAAAACTTCCCGTCAGAACTCTGCTCTGCCCGCTCGTCCGCTCCAACTACTGACTGGTATCCTCTTTCTTTTCTACTCTATTGCTTCTTTATTATTCATATTTATTAGTATTATTATTATCTTAAATATATATGAAAAACAAAGAAGCGAGAGAATGAAAAAGAAAGAGTATTCCAGTCATAGATAGGAATGGAATGAGTGAGCGAATCAGATTTCTGACTGGTAGTTTTGTACGACTTTTTTATTTTTTCCAACACGCGCAGGGCCTTACAAATCTTACAGTTTTTACAATCTTACAGTTTTTTACAGTTTTCTTACAAACAAAATACGTCGGCAGGTAATCTCTGCCGACGTATATCCAGTAGATTCCAGGGTCGCCGCGGCGCCGCAATGCAGACTCGACATCAAGATGGGTCACAGCAGCGCAGACTTGATACTAATAAGGGACGCTGCAACTCAGATTCGACACCCAAAAGAGTTGCAATGCAGCTCAACCCATACCAAATGCTGACAGTAGAAGGATCAGGCCAGTCTTAACAACAGTCATGCGCCGCATAAACTTCGGACCAGGTGCGTTCTGTAGATACGCACGGGCCTGTGGATCATGCGCTGCAGCCTTACTGAGTTTGTGATAAACAGGGTAGTACTGCGTGTGTAGAACGAACGGGTCCTTAGGCCACTGGGAGCGAGAGGATGGAGCAGAGGGTAGCTCCCCAGTAAACTTGTAACCACGAGAAAGTTCAGCAATGACTGCTTTACGTCTCTCTTCAGGTGACATCATAGATACATCCTCCTTTTAACTCAGCAGTAATGGGGCCGACTGACAGTAGCTGCCATGCCTGGCGCCCACTCAAACACCAGATAAACCGAAACATCACGGCCGTGAGAGGTATCATCCAGTAGAAGGGAGTGCGTCTCATGCGCACGGGAAGCCCACTCTTCATGAAGCCCATGAGGGAACCCACCTTTGGCTTCAGCTTCACGGGCTTCGTGCTGATCAATACAGTAGCTACCCTCACCAGACACAAAATCTTCATACTGCTTGAGGAGCTCATCAGTAGTCAGTGCATTGCCCATATAGGGATACTCCTCACGGATCGCAGTGAAGGCTTGGGCCAGGGCTTCTTGGGTATCATAGGAGTCAGAGCCGAGATGGGTCCAGTGGTCGTACCACCAGCCGCCCTCCTCAGGGCCACCATAGCGACGATCGACCTCGTAGATGGAGATGAACGCTTGCGACAAGTGGTCATGAGACACCTGACGAATCGCGCTGTGGATATAATCGAACATGGACGTGGGACAGTCCTCGCACTGGTAGTCATCACTGGTGAGCGGTAGAATAAGGCGGGACAAGAGGCAGAGCTGATCATAGGTGAGGGGCAGCTGGTAGACCTCAGCAACAGGGTTGAGGTCAGTGGACCACCACTCCTTGAGACCCAGGGTATCCTGGATGCCGTGGGCTGCACGCTCGTAGACACGCAGCTGCTCAGCGTTCATGGTGTCGTGAAGGGTCGTGGGAAACTCACCCTTCTCACTACGGTAGATGGTCATGGTAGATACTCCTTTCAGATTGTCGGAGGACACCGCGTGGCTGTACGCATCCTCTTATTATACCTATTATACTGCAATGCCCACGGTAACTACACCATAGCTTTAGAAGAGGAACACCGCGCATGGCTTGATGAATACAGGCCATGCATGAAACATGGCCTGTAGATATGCCGGGGCTCGGAGCTGTTGGGAACCTTAGTGGCTGGTTAGTGGTCAGTGGCAAATGTGCCGTCCGGACGATTGGCTCCATCCTTTTCGTTATCCAGCCAAAGATCGATGATGAACGTGATGGCATCCCGGTAGATCGACCTAGGCAGCAGATCCATTGTGATGCCGATAGTTGAGGTGGACTTCAGGATGGCTTCGATGGACTCAGCAGTGATGCAGGCGCGACTGTACGAAGAGCACCGGACCTGCTCAATGGAGTACTCATGGGTGGTCATGTGCTTCTTGATGATCGGCCCAACCAGATCGTAGCAGGTCACATTGAGGTACTCATCGATGAACATGGTCGGAACTGCATAGACCTCATAGCTTCCACCACCGGTCAGATCGGCAGCCTCTTCAGCCATCTGCAACTCAGCATAGGCTTCCAAGGCCTGTACGACCTGGTCATTGTCGTGGCACTCAGCAGACCCTACATACATACGGACTGCATTCTTCAGCATCTGGATATTCATGGTAGCTTCCTTTCTGACAGCCGGCAGATTTGGGCCTAGGCCCTCAGCCATCATACCTATTATACTGCTTTATGCACGGTATATACACCACAGCTTAAGCCCTTGTATACCGTGCGTACAGATATGACAAATGGGAGACTACCAGTAGATAGCTCCCACTTGTGCATAGATGCATTTGGCGCCGCGGCGCAGTGGTCAGTCGACGAGCATCGGAATGATGAGGGCCTCATCAGTGAAGCAGAGCTGGCAGAAGGTGCTAATGACAACGCCCGCAGAGTAGCCGCGGCGCACGCCCGCCTCGACGGCATTACGCAGCAGCGCCTTGAAATAGGGGTAGTCAGGCTCAGGCTGCCACAGTGCCTCATAGGCGAGCGGAGCGCCACAGTAGATAGGCACTGCGTCTTTGACACCAGAGGCCTGCAACTGACGTACAGCATCAACGATGCCGGCATTCATCTCGTACATGGTGCAACCACCTTTCGTAAGTTCAGGAGCACAAGTGCCCTTGCACTCACTGTACCTTTATTATAACACAAATCGCATGGTAGTTACACCACTTCTTTGTCTTTGGACTCACGCGGTCCATAGGTCGCAGCGGCGCAGCATCAAAGAGTAGACTCATCACTACCAGAATCAGAACCACGCTGACCACAGTGGAAAGCATGCTCGTAGCATTCCTGGCAGTACCACTCTACCTCGACTGCACCAAGAACACCGGTAGACACACAGCGCCACCGAGGATCGTTACGGGCCTCATCCAACGTGACAGTAGTGCCACAGACAGGACAGGTCACCTTAGCTGAAGAATCAGTAGTCATCCAGATCATCACCTCGCTCTCTATCAGTGGTATCAGTATTGGTAGTAGGCCTGGGCGATGTAGCTGCACTGTCCATGATCTTACCGACCAGTAGCTGTGTGACCAAACCGTCCAGTAGCTTGAGTGCACTGGCTGCAGCTAGGGTTTCCGGCATGCCATGCTTGATGAGTGACGTATAAAAGCCGGCCAGCATTTCGGCCATCGGTTCCATAGACTTCGCTTTGCTCCGTAGTAAAGCCTCCAGTAGTGTAGCTGTGACCTCAACCTTCGGCTGCTCACCCTGGCCAGGGGCAGGAGCAGGATTGGGCTTAGGTCTCCCCGGCATTGATGAATGCCACCTCCCTCTCTTCTACGAGGACGAACCTGTAGCGCTGCAGCTTCTTATCATGCAGCAAATAACGGTCAGGAGTAGCTGAGATGAACTCAGAAACTGGGCGAACGAAGAACCAGTCAGGGTGCTTAGGGTTCAAGGACTGGTAGACAACTACGTCCATACCATCCAGGCGCTGCGGCGTGCCGTCGTCCTCCAGCTCAAGGGCTGTGGCCATTTTAGCCAGGGCGACTACCCGATAGTAGTTACCCTTGAAGTGGCGATAAATCTGGCCCACGACGAGCGGGGTCTTGCCATCCTCAGCATAAGCAGTGGCTACGTACTTGGCATCATTGAGCGGCGTGTTGCCGTCTTGGAAGATGACGTTCTTATCGAAGCCGTACCAGTCGCCCAGGACATCAGCGATACGCTTCATTGTGTGGTCGTCGAAGTGCGGGGCAAGTACGCTGAGTAGATCTTCGTGGATGTCGCGAACCACTGCCTCAACCGTGTGCAGGTCGGGTTCCTTGTGGCCCTCAGCCCAGATCTGTGCATCGCTCATACGCCGGACCCGCTCAGCATACGCGTGGATCGCCGGATTGCTGTTAGGACGCTTCGCTTTAGCCCCAGCCTTGCGGCGCTGCTTACGATTCATAGAGGTCAAAGGCACGTTGGTAGATGCTGCAGTGCGCTTCGTTAAAGCAGTGAGGCTTTCAGCTTGTGAGGGATCATAAGGTATCTCCGGCAGCTTAACGTCGGGCAGCCCCATAGTTGGGCCCGTACTGCCAGCACTTGCCTTGTCTGCAAGCTCAGCAGCAAGCTCCTGGAGGCGCTTCAGGCCATCACTATTCATACTTCACTGCCTCCTTTAACCAGCCAAGCCACTCAGCAGCGGTTGGCTTCAGGTAGTCAGGGTTGATCTGCTTTGCAATGTCAGGCAGGCGGTATGCCAGGAAATCTGCGAGCTCCTCATTACTTAAGGAACGGAACATGTCAGCGTGGTTAGCCGGCCTTATGCTGTTAGTAGCTTTCTTGACGCCGCGATGAAAACCGCGTAGATAGGCTTTACGGATCGCAGCGTCGGTCTGCGTCAGCAAGTCCAGGCAGTCATACTGCACATAGTTACTTGCTACAATGTCAACCTTCTGGTTGGTTTCAGGCATGGGCTTCCTCCTTGGCAATATGCTTTGCTCGTGCCAGTAAATCGTTGTTGAGAAACAGCTCCATCTCATTGAAGGCATCGTCAACGAAATACTGGCACATGTTGTTAGATACAACCGCATCGAGCAGCCGGGTGTAGCTGATCATCTTCTTGATCTGGGTAATACTGGTACTGTGGATATGCATGCCCTTGATGCTCAGGACGAGCATATCACCATCATGCGCATCATTTGGCTTCTCGATGTAAACCTCAAAGCAGACTGCAAACGATGGGTTAGCAAAGGCAGCTTTACGGCTGGTTGCAAAGCCGTAGACCACATTGACGAAATGTTCACTTGCAAGCATTAGTATCCTCCTTTTTTGTCTTTCAGAACGCTGTGTCTCTCAGATCAGCGAGTGCATCTTCCATTTTGTCCAGCGTCTCGGCTCCCACGCAGTCCATCGTGCATGTCTCTCCGACCTGGCAGCGCCTTTTCGCATGTCTGCAGCTGCACATTCCTCCGATAACTTTTTTCTGCCCAGCTGTGCAATATTTCTTATCCCTGTAGATTTCGCAGTATTCCCGCGCACACCAGCTCATGCTCCATCTCCCTCCTTATCTGCTGGGATGACTATAGGGGTCGGAAGGATTTTGTCGAAGAAGTGACGTAGAAACTCCATATGGAATTCCGTTTCTTCCGGATCATTTTCTTCTGACAGCTTCTTGCACCCATCAAGGAATGCATCAAGGTCAATCAGCCGTCCATGCAGTGGAATGGGACTCGCTGTTCCAAGGTGAGGCACACCAAACTGAGAGGTTACCTCCCCATCAGGGAAAATCACCACACAGATTGCATTTTCCTTTGGCATCTCCAGGCCAGTTATTAAGATACTCATTTGTCACTCTTTACCTCCTCCGCAATATATTCTGCCGCCTTCCCTTCAGCGCGGCCTTTGCCTCCTCCCAGGTGAGAAATATATCCTGGCCAAATTGAGATGCAGAAACAAATGTATCGAGTTTTAAGTCGTGACTTATTCCGTCCGATAGTTCGTATGCTCGGATTTGAAGCCCACTTTTATCGAAATTTACATAAGAGAATCCGATACAGACGTATTCGTTAATTCGATCAGGTCTACCATAGGTTTCTTTGATTGCTCTATAAAATTTATCCCCGACCTTACACGGCGGAATCACAAGCCGACCCTGCTCCTCCATTTCTTCAAACGCAATGAGCTTCCCATGTGACACACGCATGATTTCCATCTCATCAGGCGTAAAGTATCTTCTTTTACGTTCGATGATTTCGCCAAGTGCCTTGCTGCATTTAATCATTCTCCTGCCCTCCATCCTTGCGCTCACCCCATTTGCAGAAGAAATCCGAATCATTAGGGCAATTCCTTCTCCACTTGTGGCAGTAGTGATATTGGCTTTCACCGTCATGGTGTATGCACTCACAGCATCTGACCACCTCCGCCACATCGGCGGCTGGTACGCTGTCGATCATCGCCGCAAACGTCCGGTTTATCGCCGGGGCGTACTTAGGCTGGAACACCTTATGAACATCAGAGCGTCTCACGAAATCGTCAGCCATAGTCCTACCCTCCATATCCACGCATACTTAGCGCCATCATCAGAGATGCTTCTTTCGGGTACTTTTGCACAAAGGCACTCATTATTGCGCCTCTCAGTTCGGATTGAGACATCTTTTTCGGCTTGGGCGGCAGTTTTCCTTCCTTTGCGGCAATGGCGGTTGGATTATGCTTGTGCTGTCCCATCATTGCCCTCTGTCCTTACGCACACGATACCGATTGCAGTACTGTGGCGGTTCATCGAAGGGGCCTCTACAGTGGCAAAGATATTTGTACGAGCTTCTTTTCTTTGTTATCAAATTGCTACAGGTGTCGCATGGTATCTCTGGGCGGTTTTTTCGCACCATTACTACCGTTGCCGTGATAAAACACCAGACACAAGCCACAGCCTCTACAACCAAACAGATTGTTTTAACCATCCTGTCCTCCGTCCTTACGCTTGCCCTTTGAGCAATAACCATCTGCATCGAAGTCAATACATATCCCTTTACAAAGGTCATTTTCTCCGCGCCAGTAAATGCACTCCCGGCATCTGACCACCTCCACCACATCAGAGGTGGGAACTGTGTCAAGTACATCTATTGCCTGCTGACAAGCTTGAGAGCGAAAATAAGGATTACTGAAGGAATCATGACGAAGATATTCTTTAGCTACTTTAACGCTGATATATTTATCCATTTTATAACCCTCTATATTTGCTTCTGGCATCACAGCCCACATTTACTAATTGCTCACCTGCAGGTGTTAGTATCCTCCTTTTGCTGTTTCTGGTATGCAGCCCTGGCTTCTTTGCAGGGCCAGCAGTACCGCATCTCATACGCTACGTGACATTCGATTGGGCCGAATGGGCACAGCGGCTCTGGCTCATGCTTTTGCAGCTGCAGTCTGAGCCATTCACTGTAGCCACTAGGTATTGTCTTCATCGTCTTCGCCTTCCTCATCCAGCTCCTGAGATGCCCACTGATCTTCATAATCGTCGAACGCCTTCAGAATGCGATTGAGTACATTCTTATAGGTGTCATCATAGATAGGCAGGAACGTTGTGGGGTCGGTGCCTACCTGCGGCCGATACTTTGCTTTGAGGCTTTCGTATACAGTCTCCTGTAGATAGTCAGGCGTGAGGCCGGCCAGCCTAAGTGCATGAATATCCATTTCGAGCCAGCGCTGCAGGTCCTTTGGCAAATCCATCTCTTCAGGCTGGAGCGCCGGGGCCATGGGCTTTGTGGACACTTTGGTGTCTGTGGGCTTGCCCAGCTCTCCGGGCGTCGTACCATAGAAGCTACTGAGGGATTCCACATAGGTATCGACCGTACTTGGCACGATACTCTGGGGCCCCTGCTTATTGGACAATGGCGTGCTGTAGCCATGTGCCTCAAGCAGCTTATACAACGATTCGATCTTCTCGATCTCGCTGACCAGACTATCCCAGTAGTTCATCTGGAACGCCGGGACGCCGTAGCGATTCTCCTCAGGGTTCCAATACTTCTGACGCTCGGCGCACAGACGGCGATAGGTCGAGTTAATGTTCTCGCACTGCCTACAGATACGAAAACGGCCCTCGGTACCTTTCTGCCTGCTGTAGGTGTAGCGCCTAAAAGCGTCAGCACTTTTCAGGACGCCACACTGCTTGCAGCGTTTCATTTCACTCATTTTGCTTCCTCCATCAGAATCTTGCGCAGCAGCGACCGCAAAGTGTTGAAGTCACTAGATGCCTCACAGTAGCCCGCCTGGTAGCCCCTCTGGTAGCCGCTATCATATGTTGCTTGCTTGTTCCGCTCCAGAGTCCTGTTCGCATGGTAGATACCATTGTTAAATGACACTTTTACGAGCTCAAGCACTCGGCTGCCAGTATACGTCTTGCTGGGATCTATGGTTTCCCCATCCACACGGAGCTTCTCATGTGTCATCTTCATCCTCCCACAAAGCGTTCCAGCAGTCAGGGCAGAGCCCAGAGATCAGGAACTCACGATCCTCGGCGCTCAGCTCAGGGAACGCATCCTGGATAAGCATTCCACTACGCCATGCGAGGACCCGCTCGGGCTGCAAGTGGTAAACCTTCTTTGTGCCGCAGCAGGCACACTTGACTTCTTTCTCCATCAGGATCACTTCATCAGGCATGCTTGTCACACTCCTTTCGCATTTGGTTGCCACAGTACCTGCAGTAGTTGTCATAGCGGTTCACACTACGACCACAGTGCGGGCAGCGGCGGACCGTTTCGCCTACTCCGTCACGCTTGCTAACGTACGGGCGACCACAGGTCGGGCAGAACTTTTCGCTGGATTCCATGGTACTCCTCCTCTGTATGTTATTTGTTATACCTCAGTCTACGGGACATGAGATTGCAGACCTTACATTCGTTCCGATACCGCTCAGTCCCATTATGGTCCGTATACTTGTAGAACTCGGACAGTGGCTTCTCGACACCACAAAGGCTGCACCGCTTCTTGGGGGACATGTCGATGTTGGACAGCCGAGTCATAAATCGCTCATCCTGCACACCAACCTTTTGACGGTGCTCTTCGCACAGATATGCCCAGGGGCCAAAGACGGTCTTGCCATCGTAGATGGCCTGCCGGTCGCAGAAGTCACACTTGGCAGTTATGTTTTTCGGTGTTACCATTCAGACCTCCTAAGAGTGGTAGACTCCCCACACTTCTACTACCATTATACCACAGATAACGCGGTAGCTACACCGTGAGAAGTCTACCGTCGTTATTACTCGCTCGACCCGGGCAGCACGTTTCTCTGGAGCGTCATGGGATGGTTCCCCAGCTGCCAGTTCTTATCCGTGATGTCTTTGCCCTCTTTCTCAGCTTTGCGGTTGAGCTGCAGTACATTATTCAGCGACGCCGAGATGCCATCAGCATAGCTAACAATCAAGGCCTCCATGAAGTTCGGATAGACAGGACTCCCCTTCTCAGGCTCACCGTGGTGGCTGGCGATGATGTGGCACAGCGCCTGGATATACGGCTGCTGGGCAGGTACGCAGTTCTCTTCACTCCACTTGGTAAGCTGCTGGATGCCATAGATGATATGATCAAAGTATCTACCGTTCTGGTTATAGTCGATAGCCGGTGTACTCTGATCGTAGGTCCAGGCTTTGCCGATGTCGTGCATCAGGGCCCCTGCGATGCAGAGATCCCAGTTTATATTGTACTGCTCGTACATGAGCTCATTGTTGAGTGCTTTGCAGATGCCATCAGCATACAAGGCCACCTCGTAGCTGTGCTGCAGGTTGCCGCCGAAACCTACGTGGTGGTTCCCTTTAGCGCTAGTGGCATTGATAAGCTGTGCCTTGTTATGCACATAAAAGCCCAGCACAATCTCACGAAGCAGGCGATCCTCGATTGCGCCAATGAGCCGCATCACTTGTGCCCACAGATGGTCGCGGTCAGCCATGTATATGACAGAGAATCTACTCATGTCCTGGTTCTGCGATTTGGTCATGCTACTGATGGTGATCTGCTTACGTCCGGCGTATTCGCCGATAGAACCAGACAGAGTATACACGAGTTTGGCCTCGGGCACACCCAGAGAAGCCCTGTAGTCCCAGATTTTTCCGTCCATGGTGTCCGTGCCATCACTGAGAGTGCACTGCAGATAGTCCTTGTTTGTCTTAGTCTTGCGAATGCTGCACTCGCCAAGGATTAGGTCCACAGTTACACTCTGTCCTACGGTCAGCTCAGAAATCTTCATTGAATTCTCCTTTCAAAATATGCGGGGAGCCACACAGGCGGCACTCTGTAAGCTCCGGGTTGTCTGCAAAGAACCAACCACGGCACTCCTTGCACAGATATGCTGTGTGGCTGTCTTCCTTGGGTTCCAGGGACACTTCGAGGCTGATGCGCAGCTCTTCTTCCTCGAGGGCCAGCTGCTTCTTGAGGGTCGTACGAGAGTAGGCACCATCCTTCTTGATAGCATCCGGGTCAAAGCACTCAGAAGCGAAGCGCTTATAGATGGCCATTACTTGACGGTCAGGCATAGCATTGACCTTAGCTACCCACCCAGGCTTGAAGTCATAGACCTGCATAACCTGTGCTCTGATATTTGCCATTGCGTTAGTCATTTTCATCCCACCCTGTTCTAAATTCGTGATCCTTGATAGTGTCTACATACTTTTGTGCTTGCATGAACTTGATGCCCTCTTCAGTAGAGCCTGCCGGGTTGTAGAAATAGGTGACTATTTCGTCAAAGACCAGGTCGCCATGAATGAACACAGCATCGATTGCCTCAGACACTGTTGGCTCAAAGTCATCAAGAGCCCAGGGATATGGACTAGCAAACTGGTTCCGCATGGTGAGTACACCATAGAGTCCTTCATCTTGGTTCCAGTCATGCTTGCTGCGATATGCGCGATCGTAGATAACCTGAGCTACAGCGCACATACCTTGCATACCCTGGTTGCCTGCCTCAGACACAATCACACGTTTGAGCAAATCGTAGTTTGCCTGCAGATCCTCGACATTAGTGAGTGTAAATACTGTGGGCTCTTCAATGGTGTCATCTTCATGTGGTTCTACTGCCTCATCGACAATGTATGCCGTGGTGGTTGGCCAAGTGGCTTCTGGGATCTCAAACTGCATTTCTTTCCAGTTACTCTTACGTATTTGGTGCTGGATGGCTGGGGTATCGTCTACCTGTACATTGATCTCGGCAACTGAAGGCTGTGGTGGTACATTATCGCTCTCCGCAGGACCTGTACAGGATATAACATGAAGTGCAAGGACTACTGCAGCCCCTGTTACAGCCAGCACACGGGTAGGGCTTCGTTGCTGGTAGCTCATCCTTGTTCCATCCTCCTCATGTACATAAGCTGCAGACCTTCTGGTGAGACTTTTGACAGGTCAGTATCCTCAAGGCCAAACTCATGCTCCAAGAGGAATGGGCGCACAGCCTCAGGGCTGAACTGGATGTAAGGGTGCCGGCCGCACTTCATTGCTGGATACCCTTCGCAAAGACCAGTTGTCTTATCAATGCCGGAGCCCAAATACGGACACTGGAAGCATTCAGGGTTGTAGACCTGATCAGGAACCTGCTTCATGATTCTACTGGCATGATGTAGACACCAGGACTTAACAGCAGGGGCAATCTCCTCATAATCCAACAGATAGAATGGATACAGATCACTGACATCCTGGTCAGGGCAATCGATTGAAGCTTTTGCCAGTTCCTCCCAAGCACTGCTGAAAACTAACAGTGCTTGGGCGAAGCGATATTCTTTACTTCCCAGTAAACCCATTACTGCGCCGCTCCTTTCTGTTCCTGCCAAAGACAGCATTCACATCTTCCTGTGTCATCGGCATCACCAGCTGCACATGGTCAGGGTCGTCAGTAAACTCTTTGTTCTTAGTCTTGCTGCAGGGTCCACCGTTGATGAAGCAGTTGGCCTTTGCACACAGGTAGTTTTTCTCAGGGTTGCAGTTATAAAAGACTTCCATTAGCTACTCACCTCCTCTCACATGTGCAGAATGCCTTCGTTCCAGATGTCATAGGCCTCCATGGCCAACAGCTGGTCCTCAGGCGGCTGCACAGTTTCTACGTCGATGTCTTCTTTATCCCGCCACGTAGGTGTGCACTTGGCAACATCCACTGTCACAGGTACCCTAAAGAGCTCCCGCTCTGTCTGGAGCCATCTGAGATAACCCAGTAGCTCTTGCTCATCGTTAGCAACTACGTTAAGTAGTGAATCATGGACCTGGATGCTGATGTAGGTTTTGTACTTGTTAGCACGCAGGAACTTATGAATGTCAATCATGCGCCCCTTGGTACTATCAGCAGCGGACCCCTGAATCACATAGTTCACGCAGGCATACTCACGGCCTCTCTCCAGACATACGACCCGGTGCCTTATCGTCCGAACCTTACCCCGCTCTTTACCGACCTTATTGGCTGTCCTGATAAACATATCAACCTCGGGTGCATTCTTCAGGAACTGCCTCATTGCAAGACCAGCCTCTTCAAGGCTTAATCCTGTCATCTGGGCGACCTTCGAAGCACCGGCGCCATAAACAATTGCAAATTCCACTGACTTACTGATGTTGCGCAGCTCCTTGGACACCTGATCATATGGGATGCTATAGATGATGCTGGCCACAGCCTTGTGGATATCACCGCCGCTGTTAAGCACATCCATCAGATACTGTGAACGGCTATAATGAACCAGGATAATGGACTCTTGACTCTTGAAATCAAAGTCGTAGAGGGTGAAGCCTTCAGGAGCTACAAAGGCATTGCGCACACGAGAATCTTTGCGGCGAGGCATATTCTGCATCGAGGGAACACTGATAGAGAATCTACCTGTCTTTGCCTCCATGGTGTTGATGTTGCAGTGGACCACATTGTTTGCATCAGCCAGCTCATACAATTTGATGGCAAATGTATTGAGTAGCTTCTCGCTTGCTTTGTACTGCTGAATGTCTGCAATCAGTGGCACACCTTCTTGTTCAAGACGTTCCATCTCAAATTTATCAAAGCTCGGGTTACCTTCGGTGATACCCTTTGCAAGCATCGCTTCAGTGGGTGGCTTTCTCTTGACTTTGTTTGCATAGCCGAGACGCTGAAGCACACTGTAGAGCTGTGCACTACTGTTGATGTTGAATCTACACCCGGCATCCTCGTAGATCTTCCGCTCAGCTTCATCGACTTCCTGCTGGAGCTCAGGGATAAGCTTGTTTGCATAGGCAGGGTCAAGCAACACGCCGTTACGCTCCATCCAATAAGCTACGATAATCATCTGAGACTCGATCTCGTAGAGATCCTGCTGGTCATCAATAGTCAGCAGAGGGTACAGCCAACCGAATGCCTTCATAGTGTTCCAGGTGTCAGCTCCGGTGTACTGAATCATCAGCTCTTTGGGGAACTCGCGGTAGTCGGTGATCCGATGCAGCGCTTTGTAAGCATCAAGCATGTGCTCAAACTCAGGGATTGCCTCGATTCCCTGCTCTACCATTGCCTCGGCAAGACTCAACAAGCTGTGCTGGAAAGCATCAGGTCTGAGCAGCTTACTCAGATGCATTGTGTCATGCAGACGACCCTTAATGTCTACACCAGTGTTTGCAAACATATGCAGGTCGAAGTCGATGTTGTGACCAACCTTACTGATGCTCCTGTCACTGAGCAGTGGCTGCAGCTTCTTGAACTCTCCCCACTTGTTCTGCAGTGTGTCATAGACCACAAAGCTCTTGTGCCCATCACAGATACTGTAGCAGAACGGGAAGTCATTCGGGATGTACTTGGAACCCCGTTTAATCCATCGGCGCTGCACTGTTGTAGGCATGCGATTATTGTCTATCTGCGGATACGCAAAGGTTTCTGTGTCGATCGCAATAAACCGTTCGCCAGGCATAAGACGAAACTCCATCGGTTGGATCTCATCGAGCACTTGTTCAGCAGTAGCTTCAACTAGGAATGGCTTCTTCAGCTGACTAAAGGTTCGTGGATCATATTGAGCTACAGACCGTGGGACAATTGTTGCACTATGCTTTGATACGATTGCCAAGCTCTTCACTCCTTTCTTTATTCAGGCGCGACGTGCCTTTGTACGACTCGCAGCCTATAATAAGAGCGCCTGCACGCGCTCCTATTATAGTTATTATACTGCATTATGCGCGGTATCTACACCGTGACTTCGCCCTTGCTTTCTGCTTGTGCAAGGAAGATCAAGGCGGCGTCGGTGAGTACGTAGTAGTACCGGGGCCTGATCTGCTTATCAGACACATTGTACTTTTTGAGTAAGCGGTTAGCTACCAGGTCATCTACCACCAACCGCACTTTGGTGACTTTAAGCTGCGTAGCGTCTGCCAGCATCTGAAGGGACATGTAGCTAATGTGCTCGGCGCGGTTCAGATCGGTGACTGCCTCCAGAACCTTTCTACGCTCCTCGTCAGTTACAACTATCTCCATTGTTGCTCTGTGCCTCCTTTCTGATCTCCTCTACGAGCTGCTGCTCATATTCCCTTCCGAGAAAAGGAGCAGCAGACTGCTTGAGGTCTAAGTGAAGCGTCGGGATGCCGGCTTCCTGTAGCAGTCGCAAACCCTCAGGATCTTTCCAGGGCTCAAGGTAGAACAGTCTGCGGATTCCACTGTTAATCATGAGTGCTGCGCAGGTCGGGCAGGGTGCAAGCGACGTGAACATAACTTTATCCTCATCATCGCTACGGTCCTTGGCAATGGCATTAGCTTCGGCATGTACGCAGTGGTACTTACCACCAAGCCCGCAGAGGCACTGTGGCCCACCCTTGGGTCCACCATTAACACCGATAGCATACACCTGGCTGCCCATCCGGTCGGTAATTACTGCAGCTACACCCCGCTGCTCACATTTTGAGAGCGTTGCAAGGTCTTTTACAAATCGACCGAATACAAGCGTCCTGGGATTATCTGCAGATAGAAACTTCATATAAATCGCTCCTCGAAGTGCTTGGTCTCCAGGAACCGCTGCCTAAAAGGTGCCAGTGGTTCTCTGTAGATGTCATACTTGTCCATGACGTTGAGTAAATAAACACGAATCTCTTTTGACTTTTGGAAGTGCTCAAGAGTGGAGAACACCTTATACCGTTTGACCAGTCTATCCTTGGTAATGCGGTTGCTATAGTGTTTATGTTGACAGTCACTACACAGTGGGATGACATTCCACGGTGAATAGCTACCATTAAGATAGCGCGGGAAGTACATCGTCCTGACTTCGATCCTGCCGCCGCACATAGCACACCCATTGAAGAAGTTGCAGCGCTTCTGCCATTCATCCTCTGTCAGAAGATAAGCAGGTGCTGCTGCTAGGACTGCACGCCAGGCACGCTCATAGGCTTCCGCATAGTCATAGAACTGTCGCTGTAAGTCTATGAATGCATCAGGCTCGCCAGTATCCATGAAATACTTATCATAGTACAGTGATGCATTTATGCAGTCCTTGCAAAGTCCTGACTCCAGGTAGATTCTGCCACATGTTTCAGTATCTACACAGCGCGTCTTACGCCAGCTGGGAGGAACCCAGTTTTTGCCGCAGCGATCGCAGACCTCTCTGACAATCACTGGGTTCCCTTCTCTGAAAGTTATCTTGTATAGAGACCAGTCAGGTTTGGACTCATGCTGCTTGATAACTGAATCACCAAGCTGCATAACTACAGCAGGTACGGCCATAGCAACGTCAAACAGCTCAGGCGGATCATCCCGCGGCTGAATCGACCGTGGATCAAGGTACTTGCTTTGGTCACTCCGCCGCTTTGCCATAGGATCACCAGGCAGCTGTGGTGTTGTAAACCACCAGCGGAAGACGCTTGATATTACGCATAACCTCATCATACTTCTGGCAGATAGCTTTATGCTGGTCGCCATTCTTGATATAGGTCTCGCCGCGCTGCAGACACCTGGACCACAGCTTACGCTGAACACCAGTGCAATAGATGACCAGGCCACCACCAGAACTACGTACTGCATGCTCCAGGCAGTCTTTGTGCTGCTCGGTCATTTCCTGCTTACCGCGCATCACGGGCCCATACACCAGATCAGAGTACCAGCTACGATCGAAGATAATCGTGCGACCATCAGTAGCCTTTTCAATAGCAGCCAGGTATACCTGCCAGTAGTTTGCTGCCTCCTCAGGGGTCGCCGGGGTGCCGAAGTGCATGATTTCAGACCCAGGAGATGCCGCTTTAATCTGCTGCGCCAAGGTAGTTTTGCCGGCACCATCGGGACCATCAATGATATAGATCATCAGAAATCCCTCCTGTAGATGAGCGGGAACTCCCTCTTCAGGATGCTCGTCGGGGTCATTGCGCCGAGAGGATTCCCACAGGTGAACTTACCTTCCTGGCAGCCACGGCTCTGGCAGTCAGGCCCACAGTTCTTCCACATGCCACTGTAGTCCGGGTGCCAGTAAAGCTGCTCCCAGATCTTCAGCAACACATACTGCGTTTCCAGGGTGTTGCGATTGCACGTGCGCTGGTTGATGATGTGCATAAGCTCAAACGGCTGAACACTCATCAGCAACACGTTGCGCATACCCTGGGGCATCTTGTAGCCAGCAGCATCGTTGCCAACTACTTCAGCCAATTTCCTGTACTCCTCGAGGTCACGATGGCAGCCTTCCAGGTAGTAGTCTACTGCATCCATATCCTCGATCGTCGTACGCTGCGCACTGGCTTTGAGGATCTCATACGGCACACAGAACTGTGCATCATCTGAGTAATCGCTGTACTGCAGGCTACCGGACATGAACTTTACTTCATTCTGATGCCGGGTGATTTGCGCCAGGAAGCGCCGCGACGCACCAACGATTGCAATGTTGATAAGTGCAAACTTCTGAATGGTGGGATGCGGCAGCCGTGCCATTGTCTCCACAGTAGTCCTGTTGTAGGGCTTGTTCAGCAGATCGATGAAGTCCTCCATGCTGGAGATCTTGTGGCTGCGCTGCGTCAGACGGGCCATGGCTACCATCATCTCTTCAGCCTGCCCGAGCTGACCAGGGTTAAGTATCTTAACTTCAATACGATTCATTCTTATCCTCCTGATTCAATGCTTCATTTATTGCAGCATCGACTCGCTCTTTGAGATCAGGATGCTGCCTAAAGAAGATGTCATACTGCTCTTGGAGCAGCTTTGCTGTCAGGCCGATCGTCACAATATCGGCATCAACGAGGATAGTAGTTGCTTTGGTACTCTCTGAATAAGTAGCTACTATCCTCTCGTTGCTACTGAAGCCGCTACGACCAGCCGACCGTACGTTGTAGGTGCAGGTTAGTCGCATGATGCCTCCTACTCGGTGTCTTTCTTGTACTCATCAGTCTTGGTCTGTCGTCTGTAGTTCTCTTGGAGCTTGCTCTCATACATCATAAAAAGCTCCTCTGCAGTCAGACCAAGTCCGAGGCAGATCGTGAGGAAGAAGTGCAGAGCATCTACAAGCTCCATCCTTGCCTTCTGCCACTTGAGGGCGTTATCAGGCTCGAAGTCAGAGTACCTCTTCCAGGGCTTAAAGAACGGGATCTCGTGGAGCATTTCGTGCAGCTCATCTGTTACCATGAGCACATGAAGCCTGATGTACTCGCCCCGCTCCTTCTCACTCATGCCAGAGATGTCATAGCCCATGTAGCTCTCGAACTTTGCCTGATCAGCAAAGAGCTCACAGAGCATATCAATCTTGGGCTGATGGCTACTATTGTCCATTATGAACCTCCTACTTGATCGTCAGGGACGTAGTCTGATACGGTGTGACACAGGCCTTATAGGCTTCTGGGAACTCCTTGGCCAGCTTATCCATATCAGCCTTTCTACGGTTAGTCACAGTCACAGCCATGGTGTGATCACCGATAACTGCATTACAGGACTTACCGATGTAAGCAAAGAGCTGTGCGTAGAGGGCTTTCTTAACCTTCTCGAGCTGGCTGATCTTCTCTCGAATGTCGATGTAGCCCTGGATGACATTGGAGCTTTCGTCATCATTAAGCAACACGGGCGGCTCAGCAGGGTCATGCTCGGCTGCCTGCAGTTCTTCCAGGTCACCATCGGATGCTTTGGGCTCGATCCCCTTGAGAACATTGTTCTGCCAGAAGTCAGCAGCTGCGATGGTTTCCTTCTTAAAAAGCTCCTCATCAGCTGGCATGTCATTGTAGGCATAGAGCTTCTGGCCACCTACCAGGCAAGTGATGCAGTACTGATCAAGGTGACAGATACCGCAATACCAGTTTGTCTGGCACAGATAGTAGAAGGGGAGGGGCCCTTCGCTCCAGGGCTCTTCGTTGTAGGCACTGGTGGTCTTGATCTCCAGAATACCCGTGATCGTCCGCCGATCATCCGACAGTGTGAAGCCATCCACATTGGCGAGCATCCACGGGAACTCTTCGCTCTGGATGGTCACCGGGATGTGGATCCATTGGCGCTCATAGCGCTTGCCCCACTCTGTAGCTACGATGGTCTCCAGCAGATTGCCCCACCGCGCTGCTTCGTTCTGTGTGGGTTGCTTGTCGCTGTCGAACATGTCAAGCTTCGACATCCAGATCTTCCTGGGGCTGCTCCACGGGTTCTCGTCGAGGATCGTCGCGATGTCGGAACCACCGATGCCATGCGTCCTGGCCCGCAACCAGCCATCAGGATTCTCTTCTTGAGCTGCTGCTGAGAACAGCTTGCAACCCTTCAGCTGGCTCAGATAGTAGACCCACTCACGGGCCTGGGACTCCGGGACGCTAGGACGCGTCCTGCAAATGATATCAAACAGTTCCTCAGGTCCCTGCATTTGCAACTTCCTCCAGTTTCCGCAGGTACGCCTCAGCCATGCCGAGAGGAGCCACTGCACACCTTATCTCGAAGTCAATCTGCTGCTGTGCGGGGTTGATCGGGATGACTTCCCCAGGCTGCAGAATCGTTCTTTTCCTGCAGATATAAGCGCGCTGCAGAACATGATACTGTTCGCCATCAGGCAGTACAAGCACATCGCCAACTACAGGTGTAGGAAAGATGTTCTCAGCCGACCCAAAAGAGCACAGACCTTCCTGGCTCAGGGCGTCAACTACCGTGATAATCATAGTTCCTCCTAGATTTCAGATTTATTTGCACTAAACCGCTTCTGCCTAGCTTCACGAATTTCGCTATCCGTGGGCGGTTCCATGAGCATCCCCTCAATGAAAGTCAATCCCATGGGTGTCCGTTTGTAGTCCTGGCCTGCACGTTCAATAACTGAGCTACTAATAAGGAACTGCATCAATAGTTTCAGCTCATCACGATCCAGACCAGTAGCATCTTCAAGCTGGTTCCTATTGAAGTAGGGCAGCTGATAAAGTGCCTTTGTGATTCCTGTGATAGTCTGACTTGCGATCGGAATGCTTATGTACTCCTCACGTAGCCGTGCCATTGCACCATCTGTTGTGTCGCTACTCTCAAACTCATCCTGTGAAAATCTATCGTAACCCATTGCACGTTGATCGTATACAGCAATCAGGTATTCATATACAAAGTCTACATGCTCAGGTTTCACTACCACCTTTTGCCAGGACTCATCAGTCGAGCAAACACAGGCAGCAGCTGCGACAGAAAGCCGCGCAAGTTTGAGGCGTTGGTCTGCTGGTTCTACAAGAGGTATTCGAGGGCTATACTTCTTGCCCATCTTTTCAGCATAATCTAAAATCCGCTGAGTAGCTTCAGTTGTAAACTGAACATCCTCAGGGCGCCTAGACCATGCCCACATTACTCGTAGGTTACAGGCTCTGCTAGTATACCTGTGCGGAACTGCAGGCATTTCACCTACTGCTCTGTTAACTGTCTTTGTGTCGACTTCACCGGAAGCCACTGCAACGGCAAAGTCAAGTCTACGGACATCCTCTGCTTTACCCCAGAGCTTAAGTATTGCAGCAACACCGTAGGTCTCTGCTCTGAGCTGCCGCCCATTGCGTGGATTGCTGATGAAAATCATCCTGGTACGTGCTGTTGTCTCAGCCACAATAACACCAGTAGCTTTTGCGATGCCAGACGAACGAACATCAGACATCTTTGCAAGATCATCCTCTGCCATACCAGAGAGCTCATCTACTGTCACCAGACCTCCATCATTCAGAGGCATTGCGCCCCAGATAAGTGTCCAGTTACCTTTATTGCCATTCTGCTGAATGCTGTAGACAAGACCGGTTCTACGAGAAGATTCACCTGATAAAAGCTCACCAGCTCTATAGTGAGACATCAACCGTTCTACCAGTGTGGTCTTCGCTTGCCCAGAGTCACCAATGACGAGACACTCGACCCAGCCACGCTTTACTGGTTGCTCTTGGAACATAAAAGAAATTGCTGAATGATACACCAGATCTACTGCGAAAGCTACTCGCCGTCTGTCCCAGATATAAGTGACGTTGCGCTCGAGGTCTTGGTGGATCTCGTGGAACTTTTGTGTCACTGTCTGACCTTCAGTGCACTGGAACAGCTTAAGCTGCTCTTCAACTTCAGGAGTGAGTGTGAACTCTTCGGCCAGATCTTTCTCCGGAAGTGCTGTGTCGAATACATAAGTAGCTCGCTGATTATTAGGGTCAGCATGCATATATCCGACCAGCATGTACTTCTTGTTCGTTGGCAGGTTGTTGCCGATCATGTAGCCACTTCTACTTACATACTCCTGACGCAAAGCAAAGCCAAAGTTTACATCAGCTTTTGGGATCATCTGAATACATTCCAGATTACCATATGCTTTAATGTTCACATCTGACTTCATGCACCGTGCACTGGCACCAGCAACACGCTTCAGTGTCTCGAGCTGCTTGTCGTCTGGACAGTCGATCAGCTTAAGAATCAGTGCATCTTTACTAGTCAAAGAGAGGTCTTGCCGCTTCTTATAACACAGCAGACATGCAGCACATTTCTTGTCATCAGGATCAGCAGCATCGCAGCTAACTGTTACATCTTTCGGGTAGATAAAAGGGGCATTTTCTTTACCAGCTACCAGTACAGGGACTTTAATGCGCTTGCCAGCATAATGAGCATCTGAGCTCTTTGAGAGGGCAACTACTGGAATCTCATCAGCAGCATTGTCCAAAGGCTTAAACAAGGCTCTAAATGATGCGCGGTCATGGCCCTCTGTAACAAACCAGTCGGTTACGTCACCTTTCTTAGTAAAGTCCTCAGGCCAGTTAACCACGAAGATCTCAGTGCTGCCACGAAGTTGCTCTATAAGCTGATCAGTTGCTTTGCTACCCGCTAGATCATTATCATAGCAGATATAAACTCTACGCTTAGTCTTGAGTAGCTTAAGCCACTCTATACGCAGATTGTTTGCACCAGCAGTACCTGTACATGCCGGAATGTTGTTCTGCTCGCAAACAAGACGATCCCATTCACCTTCGCACCATACTACAGCAGTACACTTCTCATCTGTGAGGTTCTCTATGCCATAAATGCGATTCTCGCCATAGGTGTTACCCATGACGTCAGTATAGTTGATCATCTTCAGCCCATCTTCAGGGCTGTTCCACATGTATCTACGGATGTTTGCAAGCTCACCATTTTCATCGTAGATTGGGATAGTTACACGGTCTCCATCCCAGCCAATCTGAAATCGTACGAGCGTTTCATCAGTAAGGCCCCGCTTCTCACGAAGCACATCACGAATCACGCTTGTAGACTCCATCAAGGCTCTGTGCCATTTACCAGGTAGCCCTGGGTCAATGAGCGGCCGAGTATCTACATCAGTAGGTCTTTCAAAGCCAAGTCCATCGCCCAGTACATACCAGCCCTCAACATTGTCGAGGTGTCTGGTCTCACAGAGAAATGTATGTATGTTTCCTTTCGAACCACATGCATTGCAGAAATAGACACCTGACTGTACATTTACTGTAAAGCTTGGGTCAGAGTCTTGCCCAGACAAATGGCGCTCTGGAAACGGGCATCTACACTTGAGCTCAGAGCCGTGTTGCCGATAGTCTAACCCACGGCTCTTGAGCTCGTCTGTGTAAAACGCCGCTGGATCGACCGTTTGCAATATTCTATTGCGATAGTCCTTCCAGTTTATGGCGAATCACCCTTTCCGCTACGCTGCTTTATGTTCAGATCTCAGAAGCCACCTGATCGTCAGTCGTAGGGTTGGAGTATCCGCCAGCATCCTCGTAGTTGACCTGGATATTGCTAACCTGGATGGTGTTAAACAGCTCAAAGGCGAGCTGCTGCATCTCAGGGCTGGTCCTGCTCGACATGGTGGGCACCAGGATGTACCACTTGTTGCGGTCCTTGGACACCATGCGCGAATCGATCTTGTAGCTATATGCCCAGATCGCAGCCCGCATGGACTTGCTGATGGAGAGCATCTTGCGGCCCTCGTTATAGTTGGTACGGGCGAAGCTCAGCACCACAGGCATGGGATTCTCTTCGAAGAAGCCCAGGAAGTTGAGATACCGCGTGCACTGCGGCTGGGCAGCCTTGCCGGTCTTGGTGTTGTCGAACTGGTCGAGGCCGCACTGCTTGCAGAGAGCCGTCGTGCCTTCCGCATCGGTACCTACCCGGCCATCATAGGACCTGCAGAGCATCCGCGGATCAGCATCACGATCAGGGTTCCACCGGATGCAGCTGTAATACTGCTTGATGGGGATGAAGTGGTAGCCACGGATATCTTCCTTCGTCAGGCTGTTGATGACGTCGCCTTCATCAGCCTCACCATCCTGCCGCTCCGGGCTCAGTGCGTTGATCACCTTGATACGGGGGATCACGATGTCGCTGCTGTCGGTCTCCTCGAAACCGTACGCAACGTTCGGGTCGTAGGCGGTCATGGACTGCTGCTCGGCAGCGGCCAGGGCCTCAGGGTTACCATAGTTCTTGCTTTCTTCGGACATAGTTATACTCCTTTCTATTTAGACCTCATACGAGAAGGTCATCAAAAACTGATACTAAGTAGCTCGCAAGGCAATCAGCCATTGTATTAGCGACTGCCCAGTCCAAGGCTACATATTCCGGCACAGCAGTGAAGCCGTGCTGCACGCGATTGTAGTTGAAATCACGAATGATCCTTGGCATATCAGCAGGACGCCTGGCTACAGAGAAGAGCCTGTCATAGAGCTCAATCCCTGTAGAATCAGCGGTCATAGCACGCTTTGTATTAGCCGGTGTGTAGCTGATCAAATGCCCCTTGGTCCACTGCATGAACACATTGCCAGACAACTTAGGAGAGTCGAGCAGTTTAAGCGCTCGCTGCCACATGTCCTGGTTCTTTACAGGACCAGACAGGCCCGTCCAGTTTTGTCGTGCCCATTTGTGTACCCAGTCCTTTTCAATGGTGTTGAACATGTACTCTGAGTCAGTAATTATGCTGAGCGACTCATCCTCAGCCATATGCTCGTTGGCATACTCAAGTGCTTCAAGCAAGCCATTAAGCTCACCACGCTGGCTCGTAGATTCATGCTCAAACATTGCTTTGAACAGCACCTCGCCATCCTCTTGTAATATCCAAGCTACACCTACAGATACACAGGTAGGTTCACCATTGCGCTTGCATGCCCCATCAGTTGCAATTAACATTAGTGCTCTCCTAAACAAATAAATCGAGTACCCATGTAGAAGGTGAGGTCACCTACATAGTATATCATATTCTTACCATCTACTGAGTGCTGTGTCAGCCAGTCCTTAGAAACCGTCACGTCCTTAAGAATACACACACTCGTCATTATAAAGCGTCTAGGACTATCTGATGTGAGCATGCTCTCAAACTTAGGGGAAACCTTTAATCGGTTGCACTCCTCTAAAAAGCTTGTGTGTTTGCAGAAGTCCGACATACTCATGGTTTCCACACTGATTAAATCAAACCGGTACCACATTTTTGCGTCTTCTTTTGTCTCTGGCTGTTTAGGTTCCTGAGTAGTGTCTAAGAGCTCAGTAACAGATTGCAGCAGTGCTGTGACCTCATCAGCAGTAGCAGCAAACTGATTAACTTGCTCTGTCAGCTTTGCTATGAGCTGCTCGATACGTTCCAGCTTTGCTTGTACCTCAGCTTCGTTCATTCTTCAGCCCCTTTGATCCTCTTGAAGACTGGGCAGTTAAGTGCTCGCCCTCCTTGCTTGTTAAAGCTTTCACCAAAGGACTCAAGCTCTACTTGCTTACCTATGATCTCCTCAGGATGTGCCCATAGATAACTACGGTCGTAGTCAGTAAATCCGGTGCCGACCCCGAACACTGCTCCGTCCCAGTTTACAATGATGCCACCCATCATACCAGTGTACTTGTTGTCGCCCTCATAGATGTCTGTGCATGTAGCTACATACTCTTTGAGCATCTTGATCTTCAGCAGCGTTTTGCGCGGATTGGGATTGACTTCGTAGGCTGCCTGCCACTCATTGAGCATGATACCTTCGCCCTTAACATCCCAGATAGGCTTTGCAAGTGCTACACCATGTTTGTATGACGTTGCAAGCCCAAGGATAGGAAGCGGCTTGATGTGCTCAAACTTGTGAGTAAGCGACATATACTTCTGACCAAGTGCATAGACAGCATTGTGCAGGTTTGTTACTTTACCTTTGTTCTTGTTGTCAATGTCAATGACCAGTGCAATGTCTACAAGCATAACCACACTGTCTCCATCACCCATAAGTGCTGCGAGCATCGTCTTACGGGCCAAAGCGCCGAGCTTACTCTGCCCCTGGTTGTACTCCTCAATGGGAATCACATCAAAGCAGAGTGCCCGGACGCCGGTGCGCCGCTGGTTACGACGGTTGAGGACCGAGGCACTGGCTTGCCGCAATACGATATTGTCACCGTAGTCACCTTCGGCAATGCATTCACAATCGAACACATAGCCAGTGGGGAGAAAGGCATGAATCTCAGCTTCAATCTCGGATAGCCCAGTGTCGGGCTTACCAGAACGTGTGTAAGTCTTTACTCCGTCCTCGGTGTTGAAAAAGAGCCTCCGATTGCCGTCGATCTTCTCAGTAGCAATGCCATAGCCAGTCCAGTCCTCAGGGCAGAGCATACCACGCATAATACCAATACGCGGGATGAAGCCATCCCCATACACAGCATTCAACGTTGTAACACTCACGCCAATCTGCAGGTCTTTCGTGACCAGGCCAGTAGCTGCCCACTGCCAGTTTGGATCCACACTGTCATAGATAAAAGCGTTTGCATATGCTGCATCAATATCCATGCCAGTATTATTCACTTTGAGATATGCCATGATATCTTCTACTGACATGTGTCCCATGTAGCATTCTGCACGGTCCAGCTTCGCTTGCTTAAGGCCTGTCACGAAGTAAGGATCGTAGATATACTTGAGTACATCTTTGAATCCATCTACTGTGTCGCCATACTTACGAAGCAGTGTTCGCTTTGCAAGGGTCGAACCAGTCGCCTGGATCATAGCCAATGCATCAGCAACTTCCTGGAAATCCATATTTACCTCCTTCTACAAGAATTGCGAAATACGTCGGCGTATTTCATATTTAGACAAAAGAGCCTAACGGCCCTTGAGCCTACCAGATAAGCGTGCCTTAAATCCCTGGATTACTCGTGAGACATAAGACACTGATGTATTGCATGCTCTGGCAATCGTAGTCTTGTTTTCCTCAAAATCTACAGATCGCCAAAACAGCAAGATGTCTCTTGCGAGGCCCCGCGACGCTGCGAGGTGTTCATCAAAGACTTCTTGAACAATTTTCTTTAGCTGCTCGTAGTTAGAATCTTCATCCATACTCTTTGTTACTGCAGGAATGTTTTCATCAAGTTCACAGTAGCCAAACTGCTCAAACTCATGTAGTTGCTTCCGCAACACACCATTTATTGCGTTCGTGATACATGTACACGCATATGTCGAGAAAGCAGTTTTCTCATAGACTGAGTATGTACCTATTGCATCCCACAAAGCTTCCCAAGCCGCAGACTCAGCATCTTGGTTATGAAGCTGTCCCATCTGTGTTAACCGGTAGTAGATGAGATTCTTGTGCTCAGCAAGCAGTTCTTCAATATCACGCCTTGTTTTGTCTGGCTTATACAGAAGGTCAGACACTGCTTTTCACCTCGCACTATAAGAATATTATACCGCATTCCACACGGTATTTACACCGTTAGCCTTCCATCTGCTTCTTGCGATCGACAAGCTTTTCAAGCTCAAGAATAATATCACGCATGCAGCGTGCTACAAAAGCGACACCACCAGCCGCCTGCACATCTTCGATAAACTGTTTTTGCTGCTCAGAAGGGGCCCCCGTAGCACTCTTACACTCGACAGCAACAAAGAAGCCCTCAAAGCATGCCAGAATGTCAGCATTGCCAGAGCGTGTTCCAAATGCTTCACGGATAACTACTGCGCCAGCAAGCTTCAATGTTTCTTCAGCTTGTGCTAAGCAAGGGGCTTCAGTACGGTAGGTCTTATTGAGTAAGTTATGCTTAGCCAGGTAGAGCGTAGTCGCATATAGCCTGTTCGCCATATTCACCACTCCTTAAGTAGTTCAGGAAACCAGTTGAGGCATCCCGCTTGCTTGTTACATTGTCATATACCAGGGAGTCCACCAGCCGCTTACCGCCTTGTGCAGTAGCAATCAGTACATAGTAGTCGCACTGAAAGGGTTGAATGTTCTTGTGGGCTCTGATCCTTTCGGAACTTTGTTTCAGTGACTCCCAGCTATCTGTCACACGATAATAGATGCAGCTATGTGCTACTGTCAGATTCACACCCATGCCAAGTGACAGCGGATGAGCTACGAGATACTGGAACTTCTTTTCTTTGAACTCAGCAACATACTGGTTCTTCAGCATTGAGGGTGTCTTTCCATTGATTACCCTGCAGTTGACTGTAAGTGCACTCGCAATGTCCCTGAACTCTTGTGCATAGTGTGCCCAGATAACCACTGGCTGATTACCAAGTTTATCTAGTAGCTGCAACAAGGCTTCAATGCGCTTGCAGTCACCAGGCAGGATATATGTCTCTTGTGCATTGGCTGCAAGTCCAAGCTTTCTAGCCAGAGCATTGTCTGCTCGCGCCTTTGTATCCATCACAAAGCCAGAGCATATCTGCTGAAGCTTTGTGCGTGCAATGACAGCCGCATCAGCAATAATGGTAGCCTCAGAGACTTCAACTACCATCTCTTTCCGCATTGTCTCATAGGCAGTGAAGTCACTAGCTGAGAGTTCAAACGGAACTATTTCCCAGGAAGATTCAGCCATTGGCATCACTGATTGATCTACATAGATGCTGCATGACTCTACAAGCTGCATGAACTCAGTACGCCGGTCATCCTTGAGTTGTAGCTTCTCATACTTATCGGAAAAGCTTATGTCGTCAAAGTACCTGTTCTTAAAGTGTGTCCACACAGGATTGAACAAATATTTATCTACAAACTGCATCTGGCAGAAATACTCGTCTTCACCATTAGGTGCTGGCGTCGCTGAGAGATTGTACCAATATTTCACAGTATCGGAGTAGTCCAAGAGTGTCTTAGCAATCTGTGTGGTCCTGGACTTACACTTGGAACTCTCATCAAGGATCACCATATCAAACTTGCAGGCCTTAATCAGATTGATCTCACTAACTACCATGCCAGTAGACCAGAGCATTATATGACAGGGTGTTTTCAGTGCCTTGGCCTTTATCTTATAGTCCCCGTAGTATGCTGCAACTTTCATTGGAAAGTGCTTCGCATCATCAAGCCATGAAGGAATGATAGTAGATGGAACTATGACTAGTGCTCTCTTAATCTTGCCAGCCTCTAATGCATTCTGAATGATTTGGAAAGTCATCCGTGTTTTGCCGGTACGTGTGTCATAAAAGAAGTTATAGCGATCATTGTACCGTGCGAGTTCTACACCAAGATTCTGATGTTCCCACAGCCCTGGATATTCTACTGTAGTACCTTGCATTTTCAGTTCTGCAGTCATCCTCCGGCGCTCGAGCTCTGCTCTTAAAAGCTTTGCTGCTGGTCCGTCAGGAATGTTCTCTTCTGTTTGCCCACGCAAAATGTACAGAATCTCCGGTATATGTTTTAGGCTGCAACGATACACACCCGGCCTACGCGCTACAGCGTGGACGTGTCTACTCGTTGCAGCCAAACTTGCAAACTCTTCAGGATTCAGTTGTAGCTCAAGGTACCTAGTACCTACAATGCTTATCTTTGACATATATGCCACCTTAAGAATCAGGGCGGGCAACGGCACCCGCCCTAATCTGTAACGGACCAACCCTCAGATCCGTATTACGTCGGGCCACTAATCAGTACGCCGTACTCACATTTGCGCTTTCCAGCCAACAAGACACATACTCCCGACTTCCAAAAGCCCTTCTATTCAGTATTCTGGGCGGACGTCACGCCCATGGACGTATGAAGGACGAACAGTAGCCCATGGTGGATCTGAGCGGGATCGAACCGCTGACCTCCTGCGTGCAAAGCAGGTGCTCTCCCAACTGAGCTACAAACCCATATTATTCAGATGGCCCATTAAAGTACCTACACGAATCCTGAGGTATATCGGCAGCCATCAATTGGGCGGTGCTTACACCCGGTGCATTCGTGGAGCTGGTAGATGGGCCACTCTCCAACTATAACCACAGGCATGACTAGGAGCACCATTAAGTTCCACATAATCCTAGCCACCTTTCGATCGCAGGCTTCCCAGCTTTATCCCTGCTTAGAGTCCACAATAACCGCATTCAAGTATCAGGTTCTTTTATGTTTCGTCTGCCATGGACTTTGGTTGCGGGGGCAGGATTCGAACCTGCGACCTCTTGGGTATGAACCAAGCGAGCTACCGCTGCTCCACCCCGCCAGGTGCAGCCGCTCTACCATAAGCGGCTGCAGTGTGCACGCAGTACAGAAAGGAGTACCATGTTTGAGAGCTGCTGGAGTTGAACCAGCCAGCGATTAGCCACATCGCTGCGACCCCGACTCTCATAGGTTGCGCGGGCAACCGTAGCTACCCGCGCAATGTAGAAGGAGGGGCTTACTCGGCAGCATCCAGCAGAGCCTGGATGTCGGCCGCACTGACCTTGCCAGCCTTGATGGCATCGGCGATGACCTGGGCATCCAGCTTGGTGCCACCACGAGCAGTGGGAGCGATGCCCCGCTGGTCCATGAGAGCCTTGACAGCATCCAGGCGGGCCTTGGCTTTGGTGGCATCACGGCCGGCCTTGGAGGTCTTGTAGTACACGCTGTTGGCGTTGCGGTACTCGATCTTCAGCTGGTCATCGGTCATATCCTCCAGGGCGATGCCGACCAGCTGGCCGCGGCTCTGAGCCTTGGGCAGCTCATACTCGAACTCGATGGTCTCGCCGGCCTTGATGTCGCGATCGGCGGTGTAGCTGACCTTGATCACGCGAGGCTTGGCAGGCTTGCGCTCTTTGGTGCCGGTGGCAGGAGCCACAGTGGTCTCGGCGGCAGCCAGCTCAGCTTCGATGCTCGCAGCATCATTGAAATCGACGGGGGTCTTGTTCTCTTCGGACATGGTTCATTCTCCTTTTCATTTTGCTCGCGCGCATCCGAACGCGCGGCTTGTTTTATGCGGCAGTCAGGGGGCTCCCTGTTCGCTGCTCACATATTCTAATAATATAATACCATGGGGTACGCGGTAACTACACCGTGAACTAAAATCTGGAGAGGTACCGCATGATGTATTTTGCCTGCAGCGCCGGGACCCCGGAGCGAAAAGGCCCACGGCCCCTGCATCTACTGACAACAGGAAAATCTTGCTGTAAGATTGTAAAAATGTAAAACTGTAAAAGATGTAAAATCTGTAAGCAAAGAAATCTATATGAGATTAAAACTCTGCGTCCCAGCGACGCTGGGATCTTTATTCTATTTATCTCTATTGCTTCTTTACTTTACAAATAATAAAAGAAGAGAAGCAAGCAAATCAAAATAAAGAAAAGAATGAGAGTAGAAAAGTTTCTCCAACGCAGAGCCTCTTACAAATCTTACATTTTCTACAGTTTTACATTTTTACAATCTTACAGCGGAAAACGCCCGCGGCGTCCGAATACCGCAGGCGTTCCCCGGAAGGAGTAGAACCATGTCTAACAAGTAGGACCCCAATCTACTCGTTAGCTTGTTCGCGTGCTCGTTTGCGTGCTTGTTCTTTCTTGTACTGCACAGTAGAAATGCCCCACAGAGCACCCAGGAATGTATCAATGACTGCTAGGGTACCGACGATCTCTTTGCCATAGGGGAAGCCCCAGATCTGTGCAAGACCGAAGTACATGGTACCGAGTGCAGGCAGGACCACCTGGGCGATCCATTTCAGTACGTCGAAAGCTTTGTCAGAGAGAATCACATGTGTCACCTCCTGTCATCTTCTAAGATATTGTCAGTGTCCGGGATTCTGCGATTCTCGAACTTCTTATAGGCGTCGAGGTACCATTCGTACTGGTTGCCATTGTAGGTCAACTCATAGTACATACCATCGAACAGCGAGGAGGACAGGCAGTACTTCCAGTTCTGGAGCACTTTCGCCTTCCACACAATGTAGACATCAAAGTTAGGCGCGGGGTCACTGGGATCCAGGTGTGCTTTGATGTAGCCGCGGACCAGAGCAATCGCTTTCTCGTCCATCTACACACCTCAATCATCAGTGAGCAGGCCGCTCAGTGTCTTCTCATCATCGTCCTCCTGGCATGCAGGGCCGAAGTGCGGCGTGTTGAGCTTCTGGTCGATATACTGCTTCATCAGGACACAGGCCTTGATGGTGTCCTGGGTCAGATTGACATCAGTAGCATTGATTTCCCGGGGCGTACCACCATTGAGGATGTCGCGATCCAGGAGCTCTTTGATCATGGGCTGCCAGTAGATCGGTACATCTGCATAGTCCGCAAACATAGGATTGCGATGCTGCAGCGCCGCAGCAATCTCTTCCTGGCAGATAGCTCTGATTTGTTCCTTCAGCTCTTCAGTCATTTTGGCTTCTCCTTTCAAGCGTATTGTTACTTTCTTGGCAATATCGCCGAAGCGATTATAGAGGTAGCTACCAGGGCAGGCCTTAGGAGCAAACCATCTATGCGCAGTCATGTTCTGCAGATCGACTCTGCCGATCAAGGTATTATCTGCGAGCCAGAGCAGCTGCTTAATATTGTTGCGCTTACAGATATCAGTGCACAAGTCAATCACAGCAGCCATAGCTTCACTACTCACAGGCCAATCCGGTGCGCCAGCAGTATTGGAAACTTCAATCGTGATTGCACGGTTGTCATTTGCAGAACTACTGGAGCACCACGAGCGGTTTGCCTCATCGACAAAAAGCCCGATTCTGCCCTTCGAATCGACACCATAGTTGCTACTGGCCTGCACACTGCTTTGTGCAAACCAGTTGCCGAGGCTCTCAATCGAAGCATTGCCAGCTACACAGTGGATCGTGATTGTATCGATTATGTGTTTGCGAGGGCCGCTGTGGTTAGGAGATAGCTTGGTATAAACTACCAGTGGGCTGTTACTCATCGTCCTCACCAGGTTCCTTTCCATTGGTGAGCTCCTCAAGCGCACCTTCGAAAAGTTCGTCGCTTTCATAAACAGGCTTATATTCGGGTTCCATATTGACTCCTTTCTACACTTCAGATAAACTCACAAGCATAGGATCCATGGCCATTGAAGGACCTTTGGTGAACAGTTTCGCGGCAGCATCGAAGACAGTAGCCAAGCCTTCTTTGATCTGCAGTGAGCTACCTAGCCCTTCGTTTGTCTTCATACCCTGGATCACAAGACCAGAGGTATCAACTACTTGTGGAGCTTCGACCTCAGAAAAGCTTGCAGGATCCCAGACAGTAATATAAGACTGGGCTTTAGCCATGCGAGATCTCACCATCCTTAAGGACATCAGAGACATCCATCTCATAGATGTCACTAGCATCAGCGTACCCATCGCTGGTAACATAACGGATCTGTACCTTGACTGGCTTGCCAGCTACAAAGCTCAGGGTGTCTTCCTGGGTGAGCTGCACCTCAATGTTGTAGGGAGAAACTACCAGGGCATCCCCAGTCTTCTCCACCACCACTGTCTTCTGAGTGAAGGTCACAAAGACAGTAGCTTCAGTGAGGTCTACATTGATTGCAAAGTTATAAATCGGGGTCGTACCTCTGCGCATAGTATCTACACTCCTTTCATAAATTTATCTTAGCGAGGACAAAGCCGATGAGCGCTGCAACTACTAGCTTGATAATGTCAGTGACCAGATTGTCCCAGCGCTTAGCAGGCTTAGACTCAAGCCGTTCAAGCCTGATGCCTTGGTTCTTGATCTCTGTTGCCATTGTGCCTATATTGATTGCCATCTTCTCAATAGCAACCGTTAAGTCACCGATACGCTGCGCTGCAGCTTCGACGGCCTTAATCCTTTCATTTTGCCGCTTGTTTTCATCGTCGCGGCGCTGGTTCTCCGTTTCCATTCTGCGGGCGAACTCTTCATGCTCACGCCGCGTAATGAAATCACCTTCCATAGCTGCCTCCTAGTACCCTGCGCCCCACACTGGGGTGCCGTTGATCTTGATGTAGGTGTGCTCAATATCCAGCATGGCAAAGCCCGAGGACTCTGATGACGTTCTTCCATTATTCCCAAAAATGAATTGGCGGCCTGAGCGCTGAACATGGGGGTTTGTCACTTCTATCTCTCGTCTAGCCGTTGTAATTCCGTTGGAAACTGAAAATGACCAGATTGAACCGTCCCAGCGGTAGTTCATGTCATAAATTGTTCCAGCATTAATTGGTAAATTATCTTCCGGGTATTGAGACCCACCCAAGTATATTGTATAATCCCACGTTCCTGTAGATCTATCTGAGAATCCCGCAAAAAAATGAAGATCGCATCTAACCTCAAAACTCGGATTATAATAGAAATTGTTTGAATAATTGGTGCCGCAAATAAAAGCTCGATTTGGAAATGTAGGGAGTTCGCTTAGTTTTACTCGTGTATGGATTTCAAATGGTTGCGTAAAATCTGGTTGGAAGACCTGATTGCTTGAATCCGCCGGAGCTAGTCCAGTATTAGCTGTTGTTAAGTTAATAAACGGCCCAACCCATTTTCCATCGGAAAAACAATTTACATACCGGGCGTTCATCTTGCTTCTGTCTAAAACCGGGGTTTTCCTCATTGGCGGTGTAGTCAAGGCCATCACCGTCGCCCACTTGATTTCTTCCTTCGTCAGTGCCATGTTTTTTCCCCTATTCATAGTTTTATCAGGAAAAGTCTGTCGTTTGGAAACGTCTCCGAGCCTATATGCACAGAACTAATGAAAATACTATTTGTGCCGCCTCCAGAAGAAACAGTAAAAACAGTAGGTATGCTTACATTATAGTAACTAATCCGATTTGCTCCGGTGCCAACAACATCTGGCAGTACGCCATTGGCATTGCAGGCCCCATACTGCACGCTGCCGCGCCATCCTGCAAATACGCTGACAGACGTAACCCAAGGCTGGAGAATGATACCTTCCGCGCCAGTATCCGTTGCGGTCCATCTGACGCACAGGGTGCTCTCGTCGAACATAAATATATCTGGCGGCCCGGATTCAAAATACTGCTGTTTTATGACATCAGGGACAGGGATGATCGGACCTACGCCTCCACCCCCGGTCACGTTTTGAAGGGTCATCGCCATACTCAGTCCCTGCATGATCTGTGCCCTGGTCATATCACAGTCACCTCACAAGTGTGCCCGTCCGGCCAGGTATAGGTCACTGTGTCTCCGTTCACAGTGAAGGTCAGGCCGTACTCCTCTTCGCTACCCTCCACAGTGTAAGTCACTTCCCCGTTCACCGTGTCTATCTCGCAGGAGGCGAGCCTACGGTGCTTCGCATCTACGAAGTCCGAGAGGGTGATGTCCGTATCCTCACCACCGGAGGTGACGTAGCGAATTAGCAATTCATCATTGCTGCCTAAATGCATTACTGCTTTGTTTTCTTCATCGTAAACATAAGCAATAACAGGCCAATCAGTCACTTCTAAAGTTATTGTGGTGTGCTCTGCTGTAGTCCAGTAGTAAAGATCACCATCCCATGAAAGTTGCTCAGTAGTTACCGGCGTTGCGACAGTTGCAACAATGAAATCAATTGTGTCATCTTTTATGCGTATATAGGAGATGGCACTTTGATCACCATTCAAATAATTAAAAGCGCGTGCATAGTCTGTACGCAGTTTCCAGATAACAGCAGCTGGCGCCGAATCGCCACCTCCTCCAGAGCCACCCACAGACCAACCTTTTAATTGGCGGCCTACAGCCATGCCAGCAAGAAGACTTTTCTTATCGTAGGTCATTGCTTAACACCTACCTTTCTTCCGAAAGATAAGAAGCAAAGCAACAACCACAAGGATATAGCTACTAAGCCCCCCCCAGTCACGCTGTCTAAACTTTATATTTTCGATAATAAAACTAAAGGGTGTTTCATCATGAATATAACCCATATCAATACAAAGATAGACATTTTGTGTGTCCTGTGCCATAAAGCCTAGCTCAAAATGATGCTTTTGTCTGTCCATACAAGCATAGGCATATCCAGTATAAGCTATAACGTAGCCCTTTTCACGATACCAATTGAACTCATATATTGTATCACTAGGTGCACGTGACATTATTGCAATATAATCATCAGTATCTCCATAGGTAATTTCTGGAACTCCATCAGGCATTGTAATATCAAAAGAAAGGATGTAAAAAGCATTCATCGCTTGCAAACGGTGCTCTACATAGAAACGATCAAAATATGTGCCTAGGTACATTCGGGCCGTGCAGCGCTGCTCATCCAAATTAAAAGTAATATCCGCTGTAGCACCAGTACCACCAAGCCAGGTCCAACGAGACAAATCACCAAAGTAGCAAGCAGCTTTATGTGCATTTGCTCTTTTTTCATACGAGAGTCCCCCGAATAAAATGTTCCGACTCGGATTGGTGCTCATACCGTGCACAACAAAAAACCCATCATGATCTACTGATACAGCTACAGGCGTATTAGAATTATCCCTGGAAACAAAACCATTGACTGGAACAAGTGGCTCAGGTAAACGGAATAATGGTTTATCAAAAAAAGTTATGTCTTTCGGACGCATCCAGAATTGAATAAGTACAGCAGTATCGGTCTCATAATAGTTACACCAATACTCATTGGAGTCTAGCGTTTGTAGCTCACCACCATAACGTGTTGGATATATTCCACTACCTACTATATAAGGTTTATTGGCAGAACCATTACGCGCAGCTAACTGCAGACCTGTATTGTCTAAGTAAAAACTACCAGGATAAGTTGCATTACGTGGTACCCAGGAAAAAGCAGCACCAACGCCCTCCTGAAAAATAGACGTTTCTGCAGTAAGGAGTACCCCCGTATATGCTGATACAGACAGGTTTAGCTTCATGTCTACATAAAAATAATAATCTTCTCCGCGTGTAAAATACATTGCTTTATTTGGATAAGAAGGATCACAGTTAATGGGCGTTAGCATATAAGGGCCTGACCAGTCAGCCGCGGGCACTGGCTGCCCACCAGTTCCACCTGTTGCCCAGCCTTTAAGCTGTCGACCAATGGCAACACCAGCAAGAAAGTCTTTCTTATTATACACAGTATTGCCTCCTTTCTACCAGGTTATTGTGCACTCATGACCATCAGGATGCGTAATCTTAATTGGATTACCACTTCCATCAAAAGTCACAGCGTATGTAATGCTTCCACTCGATCCTTCAATTACTTCACTAAAATAGCCAGAATCCCAGCCACTAAAATCCATACTTACTGTACGACGAAGGCCAATGAGATCAAGATACCCATCAAAGCCTGCATACATACCGATCTCTTTTCCACCTGTAGCAAGGAAGGTAATCTGTAACTTTGTGGCATCTTTGATAATAAATGCTTTAGAGTTACCATCATTATCACCTTGTCCAAGTGTTATGAATGGCATATAATAGCCTTCAGGAGTTGTATCAAACTCGAACTTAGCCTTAGTTTCATCATTGTAAGTGTAGATATAGACGGGATAGCTAGTAGGCGTTGTTGTAGTAAAGATTCGAACACCATTATAGTATGGGTAGCCATCAGTACCAAGCGTAACGCCAGTAGCAAGCGTCTGCCCTTCTACTGCCCATACTTGCTCTTCCCAGTAAAGATTAGCCCCATATGGGTTCTTTGCTTGTTCACTACCATTATCATAGATGCCAGCCATAAAATGGATATGCTCTTCAGCAATATCTAAGAAGTTGTCATCTGAAGTATCTTGTGCAAGGTACTTAACGATCCGGCGCGCTGTGCTTAAATGGTCTACTGTCAAATCAGCCATATCACCAAGAGCAGCATAGAGCTCATCAGCAGAGAGCTGACCGCTCACTTGAATATTGCCCTCAATAACAGCCGTACCTGTAAAGACCTCATCACCCACGAATAAGGTGATGTTAATATAGGAGTGACCTTGCCCATCACTATACTGCCCAACACTAAGGCTAATGCTCGCTTTCAGTTCATCTACCATGTCCTGTGCAGCATTCAGAAGATTCGTCATATCTTCTTCACGGGACTCAGGACAAAATTGAACATTAGAAACTACCAGCTGACTATCAGTGTCATTGATAATCGAAAACTTGAAGACAGTATATTCGCCGGAGCGTAGCCTTATATCTTGCCGGAAGCCCATCCCATCCATATCTATGGGATAAAGCATATAGTCATACGCATCGCCAGAGTCACACATTGCTTCGACACGGATCTTAATGTCCGGTGTGTATGAGGGCTCTGCACCGATGGCATCATTGTACTGGTCTGCTATAAAGATAATTCTAAAATACTCAGAGAGCTGCGCAATCCTTGTAGTATTGAATGTGTGAACATCTACACTGCCTGCATTCAATGTGATATGGTCATGGAGTAAGATACTGGAGCCAAATGTCATTCTTCATTCACCTCCAGAATCTCTGCATTAAGCAGTGTAAGAGTACCAGACAAGCCACCATCATAGCGAAGAGACTGACGGATAAGAATCCCAGTGAAATCGAGATTATATCGGCTACTATATACCCTGATCTTTTCGCCGAGTTGGAAGCGAGGATTACCTTTAACAGAGACTTCAAGTACAGGCAGAATGCTTTGCACATAAGCATCCATAAAAGACTTAAAGGTTGTCAGATAAGCCTGTGACTGAATGTAGATATTACTAAACTTCAGAGCATTATCACAGCCAGCATCCTCAGCATAAACTTCAGTAGTCTGAATATACTGGCCACAGAATTCAATACGACCTCGAAACGAATTCGTGAGCGTAAATATCAGGATCTCAGTAGCATTATATGTCAAAAAGTCAATATAGGGTGTCTCATCACCACTGGATGTAACATAGACTACATTAGCTACTGGCGTATTGCTAAAATTCCGATCCCGATACTGTGTAGCTACTGTGTTCACAATATCAGACTCGGTATACAGTGTAGTTACATTACTCAGCTGCGGAATCAGTGCGCAGACTGAAGCACCATCATACTGCAGCATAATGCTCTGCTTTGTTGTAGGCTCAATGATCTGGTCATCGTCTGTGATAGTATGAGCAAGAGCTACTGTTCTATGCATGTACCTGGTAATGAGATCACCATCATGATCACAGAAAATAAATACCTGAAGGCCTCCAGCAATATTGTTCAAAAAGTCAGCGTTTTGCTGAATATGGTAGCCATAGCGTAGAGTACCGATAAGAGCACCATCCAATGTAATGGGCATACCAAGTTTTGTAAAGAACTTCTGGATGAAAGTGTTGTATGCAATGTTCTTATAAACAGGCAGCTTGACTCTAGTGGCGTTGATTATCTTACTGACCTTATCAGTGGCTGTGACAGACACTGTCTGTCCCGCAAAACCTACTTGCCAGTCAGTCAGATAAAAGACACCAAGAGGATCCCAGTCAAAGGCCGGGGTTGCTACTGGACGCATATAGAGCTTAACCTGAACACCAACCTCAATCTTCTGATAATAAGGGCTCAGGGCATTAGTCGGGTTAAAGACGTCATTTCTGTTGGAAAGCTCAAAAGAAAGCTCATTAGCAGAAACTGAGGAGAAAGGAGCACAGTTATCTGCGCTGACTTCTTCCATTAAATCCCAGGTAATGAGATAGTTGTCCTTAGTAATGGACAGAGGTGTATTCTCAATACCATCAAAGTAGATGTCGAGCTTACACTCGATCATCCTACTCTTAGCATTATAAGCAGCATCTGTAGTTGCAGCCATTGCTCTACCTCCTACTGCTCAATTAAGCTAAGCGTTACGTCTTTCCAGACCCACTGCTGCTTAAAGCGTGAACCATCACCTCTATGCAGTTTATGCGGGATTGCTCCCGCATAAACCGTTGCTGACTGCGGACCCCGATCATCCGTATATGTCAGCGTATGAAAGCACTGATGAGTTGAAGGAAGGTTTGTCCACAGCAGGTCGATAATGACATCCAGCTGTGCAGAGGTAATGGCATTCCATTTGAAGTTATACTTGCGCTTGTTAGCGACAAAGTCCATCGTCATATCACCATTGGCGATACGAGTAGACTGGGTGAGGGTGTAGTACTCTACATTGAATTCGTTAGGATCTTTGATTTTAACGTTGTCAATATAGAAACCTGTAAATGCCATACCCTACACCTCCTTTATTATATTATATGCACTCACGCTACTGGATGGACCTGTTAACCTCTACGCATTGATTCAGCCTGCCGAATTGAATAGAGCTTGCGCTCAAGCGTCCGAAGGCCTGCATCATCAGCAATCAATGTACCCACATAGATCGGGGTTCTACCGTCAGTTCCATCAGCACTTGCCTGCGCAGTAGCTACTGCAGGAAGTACTCTCTCAAGGACACCTCGCGTCACTGCATCTATAAGGCCAGTCATATCAGTGCCACTACCACGAGTACCGCTAGGAGTAACTATGCCTCCATTTACCAGACCAAGAGCAGCACGAAGACCCTGTGCACTATCAGGCATGAAGCTATCCAGTACAGGACTCATCGACAACGATACGGTGCCCCCAGCAAAAGCCTTAACCGTAGGACGATTGCCTACATACTTTTGCACTGTTTTTGTATCATCAGCATTAAGAATCTGTGTACCGGCCGGTAGATCATAGAGACCAGCTTCGAGCAGCTTCGTATCACCATTTGGCATAATGGCCATTTCCTTGCCAAGTTCACCAGCAAGGATCGGGAGACTCGATGCCATAGGATCTACTGTGCCACCAGCTGCAAACTGAGGCAAATTACTGACAGTGGACTGCTTGCCGGTAACGCCATCAATCTTTATATACTTAATAAGCTTACCATCAGATGAATATTCACCATAATAAGTATTACCTTGTTTATCAGTGCCTTTGTAAACAACGTTATTTTTCGTAGAGCCAATACCAAGGAATCCACCTGAACGGCCAGCGCTAGCCTGCAAGCTCTCTAGCTGCTGCATACTAGTCATAGCCCTAGTGACAGCATTAGCAATACTCGTTGCCATCTCATCAGCAGTACCAGAGACTCCTCCAGCAATCTCACCAAGCACAGAACTAAGATTGGTGAAGCCAGTTGATGCAGTATTCTTGATGTCATACATCTTGGTCTCACAGTTTTTATCTACCTGCGAGAGTGCTGTCTGAAGCTCATCAGGTAATGCACTGAAGGGGACCAACGCCTCGCGGTCAATAGTTTCAGGAATGTCTGCTCCATCCACATAACCAGCAATAGCAAGCATGCCTTCATTTACATCAAGACCCAGTGTAGCTAGCGCATCTTTGGTAGGCTGATCAATAGACTCCCAGGAAGCGATCCAGCCATCGGTAGTCTCTACAAGCCATTTGCCGATCTTACGATTGATCTCAAGGAGCTGTTCATCAGCTACAATGCCTGCTTCTTCAAGGTACTGCTTAACAGTATCAGGCAACTGATCCCAGAGCTCAGGCTTATTTACAAAGACTGCTACAATATCACCGGCTCCCTCTTCCATAACCTGAGAGAGATCCACAATTACCTGATTACCAGCCTCTGTGGTTTTTACACCAAGTGCTTCGAGAGCAGTCACAGTTTCAGTAGTGAGGGACTCCCATTTCTCTTTACTGATGAGGGTAAAGCCGTTTGTAATTGCCTCACCGGTATTGCTAATAATCATCTGGAATTCTTCACCTGCACCAGTGAATGCAATACCAATGGATCTAAAAGCCGTAAGTATTTCTTCTGTCAGATCTTCTTCTTTGATAGGAGAGGGGACTACTACAGCATTAGCCCAATCAATAAGGTTATCCTGGATTGTTCCACCCTCTTTATCTACCAAAGCTGCGATACTATAGAACTGGTTCTTAACAATGTCAGAGACACCAGTCCAATCTAGCGCATCAAGTGCAGACTTAAGTGTAGCATCACCACTAAGCACAGCTTCATTTGTGATCTTAAGGAAGCCATCCTCAGTAACAGTACCAATGTCTGCAATGATCTTTTCCATGTTCTCGCTCATCTGAACGCCGATGCTATCAGACAGCTTAAACATAGCTGCAGTCATGCTCTCTTTGACTTTATCAAAATTACCAAACTCAATCTCGCTGGTGTCAAAGTTCAAACTGATGCTGTATTCGCCAAGTTGATCGATGATTGCCTGACTAAAGTGCTCAGCACTGAGTGCAATATCACGTTCATTACCAGTACGCGCTTCATTATGGTTATACATGAACGAAACAGTACCATTGCTGTTTACCTGGATGCCAGCCTCTGCAAGGATCGAAGCCTCATCAGTGGTTACGCTAAGGGCCCCTACATCAAAGGACTGCCCGTCAAGGTCAATAATGACACCGTGTGCATCTACTGTAATACCACGCAGTGCATCAATCAACGCATCCTGATCGGTACCCACTGTAATATAGTCAATAGCCGTAGGTCCTTGAAGCGCTGTTTCATACATGCTGCTGCCGGAGCCAAGGGTGATGCCAGCAGCTGCCAACTGGGCAAGCATTGTAGGCATGAGGCCTTCAAGAACTGCACCAGTAAGGTACTGTGCAGTGTTACCCGCAAGTACATCAATGTTGCCACCTACTGCACCATAAGTAGCTGTACTAATCCCAAGTTCAGTAAGCTTAGCTTGCTCGTAGGCATCCCAGATATCAAGCTGCTGCTTCATAAGAGCTACCGCCATGCCAGGATTCTCATCAAGAGTATAGCCCGTAATTTCACGATAGCTACTATCGCTTTCAGCAAGCAAAGCAAGATAACTTTGAATATTATCGTAAGCAGTGATTGCACGAGCATCATAGCCCATGACATCTACAAGGGCCTGCTTAAGATAATCGTTTCCATCAATGATGCCCCGCAGGGTCTCAGTAAAGTCGCCCTCTTGAGCGCCGCCGACATACATTGCCTGGATCATTGCTCGCAGTGCTTCAGTATCATCACCAAAGTAGCGAACAGCGCTGCCTGTAGCATCAAGCACACGGACATACTCTTTGCCATTTACAGCAATCTGCTCACCGAGCTGCAGACCTGCGTAGTCTTCACCGAGAATCTTTTTGATTGTTTCGAGGTCGGCTGCAGCACTTTCAAGCGGCAAAACCATCTCAGAAGAGACCCAGCTACCAATGCCATTTTGTCCCTGGTGAGCTTGTGCAATAGATGTTGCATCAATAGCACCCATTGCAGCTGCTATACGAACAGCTACCATTGCTTCATCACCTTGGGCCATGCCAAGAGAATTCAAGCTACGCTTAATATCTGTATCGAACCATTCAGCAAAGCCATACCCTTTACCAGTGCTACCAATATACATATCCTTAGTATAGCCACTGCCATAAAGGATGTTCTCATAGGCATTGTTACCTCGAATATTATCAGTAGGAGTGGATGTAGCAAAGCGGAATGCCTGGTATAGACTGTTTGTGCTTGCAAGCTCTACGACCTTTGCAAGGTCCTCAGCAGAAACAATACCTCCATTATCTGCTTTGATTGCATCAAGCAATGTTGCAGTGTCAGTGATGCGTGCTGCTACGACGAGGTCTGCAATCTCCTGCTCTGCGTATGTACCACTTTCACGAAGCAGCTTCTCAAACTCAGTGGTATCATATGGCGAAGCAACACCGAGACCAAATATGCCTCCGTGCTCTCTACCGGCGAGCATACTACTCCAGGTATTAACGGCTTTAGAATACTCATCATTACCAAAGAGAGTATTCATACCAAGCGAAGTAGCTACTGCAGAAAGCCCACCAATAATGAGCCCAGGAATGCCCCCCACTACTCCGCTAATTGCCATCATCAGAACATTGATGATACCATTGACAAACACAGACTGCCCAACGGCCTGTGCAGCACCTTCATAGATGTTATCTGCAACAAGTTCACCAGTATTGAGGCCTGCTGCTTTAATAAGTTCAGTAACCTCATCAGAAAGGAGACTTTCTACGAACAGGCCTGCAAGGTCCTCATTCTTGATGTCTTGCGTGCTCTGCCTGATACCAGATATAACAATATCAGCAATATCAAAGATGCTATATGATGCAATATTGAACTTCAGCAACTTCCTACCGAAAGATTCGAAGGATTCATCGATTGCAGCTGCCGCTCTGTTTACTTGTTTTGCAGCATACTCACCTGCATAATATACGTCATCAGCGACGTCATAGATGACGGCCCCCTTCTGGAAATCAGCGAAGGAATCACCAAGAACATCCTTCAGATGCTTTAAGGCATCATGCACACCGTCTCCTGTCTGTCGTGCAAGCCTAAAAGTATCAATTGCATCTGCAATCTGCTCCGCAACGTCTGTCTTAAAGGCACCTTCTCTTGCTAAACGTGCATATCCATCAAGAAGCCCTTGCCAATCAGTCGTGATTGTTTCACCAATGAGCTTCCACTCACCAGTCGCCTGATCAATATAATAAGCTACTTTATTCGAGCCACTTGAAAGAACCTTGCCAAAGGACTCAAAGTCAAGAGTCTGTGCACTACGTAAGCCTTCACGTGTCTTGATAATGAGTGAATTAAAGAAGCGTGTACGGAACGTATCTAAGTCAGCGCTTGCAATCTTAAACTCATTACTTGCTGCGCCATATGCTTGCTTAAAGCTCTTTGCAAGATCACTACTTTGATCAGGTACAGATTTCCAAAGCCTGAGTGCCTCATCAGCCTTAGCCCCAGCAACCTGCAACTTACCAAAGGCTTCAGCATAATCATTGATAGCATCCATGAGCTCAGGCACAGCCTTAAGGTCAAGGCGTCTGGTATTCGAGAAGCCGAAACCAAAGTACTGGAAAAACTTTTCATAAGCAGCCTCACCAAAAGAGCGTGCTCTGCCCATGAATCTACTAATGATGCTCGGATTAAAAGCCGCATCCTCAACACCGTCAAAGAGCTCGATGACTTCATCAGCCGTACCTGCCGCAATACGCCGGAAAGTATCTACAACATCATCGCTGACTCCATAGATGGACTTAATAAATGAATCAGGGAAATAATCAAGTAAATCATTAGCACCAGCACCAGTGAAGAGAAGTTTTGCAGCATCATCAAAGATGTCTTCGCCAAGTGTACTTCCGCCAAGCCATTTTACATAACGGTTAAGCCACTCCCATTGGTCAGCCACTCCAGAAGCCGTATAAGTAGCGTCGCCAATGACGTCAGCCGCTGCAGCAGCAACGCGGGCTGCTTCACTAAAGCCTTCCGCAGCATCATCAGCCAAACCAGTGATATTCCTAAAGTAACTCTCTGCATAGTCAAGGGCTTCGTCAAGCGTAGCTGCCTGATATTTGAACGTACCTTGTGTAACTTCAAAGCCACCTTCTATACCAGTAAGTCGCACACTTTCACCAAAAAGATCTACTTTACCATTCTTAGCAAGCTCTTCTACTGCACTATCTACAATCTGAGCACGTGTAGTAATATTTAGCTCAGCAATAGTGGCAATACGGTGTTGCTGCTGCAGCTCATCAATCGCTTGAGCTAATGTATGGCGCATATCGCTTAGCTGTTGAATTGTGCGCTGAAAGCTTTTAACTTTAACAGGATCTGCGAGCCCTTCAAGTGCTTTTTCGAGTTCTGCTAGTTCATTGCCAGTCTGAATATAGCTTGTTTTGAGTGCTTCAATACGCGGAACAAGCGTATTCCTGAGTACTTTAGCTGTTGCAGGTTCAAGGTCATTAAGTGCATACAGAAGTTTCTTTGCTGTATCAGTAGTATTGGTTGTTACCTTTAGTAACTCTTCTGCTGCCTCAGCAAGATGGTTACCCCTAAGTGTTTTTGCAGCAGCTTGCAGCTTGTTAAGGGTACCCGAAACTTCAGTAAGGCCTGCTGCTGTTTCTGCAATTTTAGCTACTGTTCCATCTTTAATACGCTTCCAGACTTCATAAGTCATCGCAATGTCATTATCAGCAAGGTGTGCAAGATCATCAAGGGTACCGACAGAGATCTCATAGGCCTCTACCAGTTTGATATCCTTACCGAACTGAATGAACTTATTGACTTCTTCATTAAAGAGGCGCATGACATCAGCCCCAGGCAGGAAATTCTTCCCGTCAGGCATCCATGCATTCAGTATATCAAGGTCATAACCACCAATGTTTGATGCATTGTAACCAGAAATAAGCGTCCTATCTGCTTGCGTAAACTGATAGACTTCACGCATGACGGTATCAATGTCATTCGCTGCATCCATCATATCTACTGTGACATTTGAGAAAGCCTTCTCAAAGTCTGCGTTGATGCCACGCATATAGTCAAGCAGTGCTCTGTTTTCACTTCCCCAGCTTACCAGCCAAGAACGCTGTTCACCAGCAGTGTTGATAGCACTAATCTGAACAGGACGTGGCTGGATGGCACCAGTAGCTGTCTGAATCGGGAAGCCACTAGCCTCAATGTCAACAAAGGACATAATCTGAGGAAGTGACTGCTTTGCAGCGCGCAGGGTGGCATCAAGTGGGGCATAATTGATTTCCTGCAATAAACCTGTAAAGAGTCCTCTGATTTCTTTTTCTACACTATCCGTAACCTGAATGATACCATCGTCAATATCCTTAAGAAGCTTGTTGCCCCAAATGCTCAGATGCTCTTGAATATTAGCAATATGGACAGGAAGCTCAATCTTAAAAGCTTCTGCACTTGACAGGATACGTGTCTCTTCACCAGTGGCTTTCATAAGCTTATTAAGCTTATCAATCTGCTGGCCCATCTGGTATGCAGCAGAATCTGCCTGAAGATGTAAAAGCTCAATGAGGCGCTTATAGCTCCGAGACAGAGTAGCTACATCGTAAGCAGTAACTGCTAAGCCATTTTCGATCTGGAAATTCAGTCTTGTTGCAGCATCTATGGTAGTCCGAATCGTCCTAGGCAGTTCGCTGGTAAGCATCGGAACTTCTGCAAGAAGCTCTGTTGCTTCAGCAAGCTTACCAAGAGCTTCACCGAACTCTGTGATATCCTGACCGGCTTTAAGGAACTGCCCATCAAGCTCTACAGGGACCTCTGTGCTACTTGCAAGCATCCTTGCAGTTGCACTGATCTTCTGCATCCCTTCTCTAAAAGTAGCTGCTGCGGCAGTTGCATCTTCACCTGCCTTGACTGCTTGGTTATAGTTTCTTACAAGCTTATCAATCTGGCTACGAACAGGAGCATGGGTAAAGAGCCCGCGTGTCTCGATTCCTTTAAGAGAATCAGGCCCAAACAAGCTGTCAAACCAGCCTGTGATATTACGTGAGAAATCATTGTAGCTGCGCAGGACAGGCACAAAGTCCATCTCAGAAAAGACTTCCTGACCATCGCGTACTACACTGAAATATGCCTTAGACAAATCACCAGGTACTTGCTTATTTGCAACGAGCAGTGCGATTGCCTCATTCATTGCATAGAAGTAATCAGCAAGTCCAGTGACTGCTTTAATATCTACACCAGAATAGTCAACGATGAACTCAGACATCATCTTCCTAAAGTTCTTCGTATCAAAGGCGCCCTGCAGATCTGTAAAAGCTGGCCTAATCACTTCTTCAAAGTAAAGCTTTGTAAGTGTTTCCTCATCAAGCCCCTTAAGGATATCACCTCTAAGGCTTCGATAAAGCTCAACAGCATCAGTAGACAGATAGCGCCCTTCAAGTTTGCTTACTAGATCTGTGCGCGTATTACCACGCATAAGAGCTGCTTCAACATTCTGAGAAATAACATTATTAAGCCGACGGAAATCAAAGTCACGATTGAGAATAGAGATTAACTCACGACGATTATTAGCACCAAAAGCTTCAAGATGCGGAATAAACTCATAGTACCAAGAAGGTTTGTTTGCCGCAAGCAAAGCATTCGAGGTAATAACTTTGATACCATTAACCTCATCTACAACAAACTGAGAAAGGGTATCCACCACACTACCAGTAGTGACTTTGAAGTCAACACCAATCTCAGAGAGAAGCTGTACATTATCATTAAGTGTTTCATTGAGTGCCTTAAAGAATGCCACAGAGGCATCATTCTGAACAATGATCGGTTGATTAGGCAAGGCTGCATGACCCGTACCATGCACGATACCAACTGCTTTGTCCATAGCATCCAAGGCAAGTGCATAGCGCATAACAGGCTCAAGGGTAACACCGAGTGCAGCAGTCATTCTGGTGAAGGCACTTTCTACACCGCTGATTCGCCCAGTGATCTTAAGCAGATCACCAAAGATCCTGTCAGTGAGCATAGGAATGCTACCACTGAACGCATCCAAGCCATTAGTAAGAACTTGGAACTTTGTACCAGTAGCTACCAGCTGATCAGCAGACACTCCAATAGCATCAAGTGCCTTAGAAAGCTCAGGAGAAAGGCGACTCTTAAGCAATCCTCGCAATTCTTCTACTGCATCGTCAAGACCAGAAAGGTGCGGTGTGGCTGCTTCCAGTGCAGCAGTAAACTTATTATAGCTCTCAAGCGTGCCGCGTGCAACTTCAGGAAGCGTTTTCAGCTGAGCAATGCTTGAACTACCCAGAATATCTGCAAGCTCTTTCTGATATACTGCGAGAGTATACTCAAGTTCACGGATATGCCTTGTTGATTCGTCAATATCATCAAAAAGCTTTTGTGCATATTTAGTACCACCAACAGTACTGGTATCGACTAGCTTGAAGGCTTCCTGTAACTCTACAAGCTCCTGTTTTGCAGCTTTAATAAGACTGTTCTGTGTACGGATATCAGCCTGAATGTCTGCAAGTGCGCGTGTCTCACGTATCTCAAGCTCAGCCTGCGCACGTGCAACGCGTGATTGCATCTCAGTTGCCTGCAAGGCTGCTTGCCTACGTGCTTGATCAATCGTGGCCTGCACTTGGCTAACATTCTTAACCACTTCTTCATTTGTTTTCTCAATATACTGCATGCTAGCTTCAAGCTTACGCCCAATAGAGTTGCTAATAGCTACTGCATTTGCTTCAGCAATGGCCTCTGGGTTGAGCTTACGCATATCCGCAGCAATATCACGAAGAAGCTGATCTGCATGATCTACGCTGGCAATAATCTTATTCTGTGCATCAAGCTCCTGCGGAGAAATGCCCACGCGGCGTGCTGTCTCAATGGTAGTTCCTGCAACATTCCTAGAAACACCATAGCTACTGACAGTATCAAGTGCTTTACGAATTTCTTTGGAGTTAGCATCAAAGAGGCGCAAGAACTTTACACCAAGTGCATCAATGTCAGCGGTAAGTTCTTTAGCCCGAAGCTTATATGCTGCAGACAGCTCCTCAAGAAGTTTGTATTCTGCATCAGCCTGTGCAATAGCTGCCAGGTTATAGCCCCTAGTCCCATCCGCAAGGCGCTTAAGCGGACCAGAGAAAGCAGTATTAAAAGCCTCAGTTACTCGCTCAGCTTGATCAGTAAGTGCTTTTGCAAGGTCCTCAGGAGTGAGGCTAGAAAGATCCATGGCTACGCTGCCTGCCTGCAGTTGCTTCAGGTGCTTATCAACGGCAGTCAAGCGCTCAGTAATATTCTTATACTCACCCTGTGTAAGATCGAACTGCCTAGTAGCTGCAAGCAGCTGCTGTCGCTCAAGCTGCAGGGAGTTTGCGAGCAGCTCCTGTGCACGGTGCCAATCTACTGCACCATCTGCAAGCAGCGGAACAGCCTTATTTGCATAAGAAGCTATTTCACCAAGCTGCCCAAAGTTCTTTGAAAAGAGTTCAAGTTGTGCATCCAGTGTAGTGCTAAGACGCTTCAGCTCGTCAAGCGACTCAGGCGTATTTGCTTTGCTGCGTTTCTGAATAGCCACCTCAAGGCGATCCATTGTACCATTGAGTGCTTTAAGCTCAGTGGAAACAACATCTTGAAGCTCATCTAGCTTCTTAAGAAGAGCAGCTTCGTCAGAGAAAGCATCTACCTTACCGGTCTTTGTAGACGGAGTCGCATCACCATACCTAGGCTGGTCTGCTTGCTGCTTTGCGAATGCTTTGCCAAGACCAAGTACCAGACCCATGATGGCACCAGGGAGCATATGGCGCCAGAAGTCAGCATCAGCTGCCCAGGTATCATCCCAAATGCTATCCCCATAGACATCACCAAAGTTGAAGGTAGGCTTCTCAGGAAGGTCGATGCTAGAAGGGAACGGGAAGTTTGCTTCTAGCAGGTCAATGAGGTCTGTAAAATCATCGAGGATGTCATCAAGCTGACCACTTGTCGGCTCGTCCTCATTCGGGACGTCGTAAACCTCATCAAAAGCGGCAACCCACTCTTTGGTAGTAGTATCTTTACTTCCACCGGACTTTTTCTTATCATCATCGTCCTTCTGCTTCAGAGACACTTCAGAAGGATCTCCGAGGTTCTTATAAGACTCCTCATACTTTGCACGATAGGCCTCTACTGCAGCATTATAATCCTCCATCTGCGCAAGGTACTCTTCATACGCAGTCTGCCAGTTATTATTGAGCCCAGAAGAACCGTTTTCAGTGCTCAGCCCAGCAAAGCTGTTGTTGATCATTCCAAAGAGACTTGCAGCAGCTACGAGGTAAGCAATGAGTGTTGCAACAGATGCAGTAAGTGCCACAACACCAGCATTAGCACTCATGCTTGCAGGCAGAATTGCAAGAAGCCCAGAAGCCGCCTGATAGCCAGCAACACCAGCACTTGCAAGTGCTTGGCCAAGGAGGGACACAAACTGTGTTGCTTTGTAAGCAATGTAGAGAGAGGCAATGCCTTTGCCTACTACTCCAGTACTAATTCCCATCTTATCCAGTGCGTCAATAACACCATTGATGGTTTTTGCCAAAGCAGTCAATGCGACAAGGCCAACATTGATAGAAGCACTGAATGATTTTCCAATGACAGACAAGACAGGAGATGCTGCATGATACAGCTCTATAAAAGCATCCTTGAGCTGCAGGAGGTTACCAACTGTAGCAAGGATGTCATTGCCAAGTTTACCAGTCGGATCTATACGTAGGATGACATCATTAAAGAGGCCAGGGGTCCCCTTTTCAGTGACAATATTTCGCCAGTCATCGAGAGTATCCCTGATCGTGCGGGTTGCATCAGTAAGCCTATCATAAAGCGGATCAAAGGCCTCTCTTGCAATGATCTTGGCATCATCAATGATGGTGTCCTTCATACCTGCAAAGGTCTCTGCGATACGGTCAGCGGCACCCTGATATCGCTTCTCCAAGCCATTAAGGATTGCGACTACTGCCTTATCAGCATCGACCCAGTATTTACCTATGTTACTAATCTGGGCGCCAGTAAGACCAAGCTCATCCTGCAAAATATCATAGATAGGAATATTTGCATTGGCCAACTGACGAATTTCTTCATTAGCAATACGACCCTTAGTCAGCATCTGACCAAGAGCAAAGACAATGCGTTCAAGGTTTTCAGAGGTGGCACCTGTGGCAGCAGCCGCATCAGTAAGCACTGTGAGTACCGACTGCGTCTGACCCATTGCAACGCCTACGGACTGCATGTACTTAGACAAGCTAAGCACCTGGTCAGTATTAAACGGTGTACGCGCTGCAAACTCATTCACTTCACGGAGGTAGGCAGTAACCTTAGCTGCTGCCTCCTCCGTGCCGACTGCAGAGTCTACGAAGTACTCGAGTGAGATACTGGCCTGCTCCATAGCAGAGGAGAACTGCAGAGCAGCTGAAGCAGCTCCAGTCAAAGCATTCATAATGGCATAGAAGCCCTGAGAGATAAGAATACCCGAGACCACTCGCTTTGTATCTTTTAAGCTACCGGTAAGATCTTTCCAGCGCTTATCAAAAGCTGTAGCCTGGGACTGCATATCTTCGAGTGCCTTGACAGTGAGTCGCTGTGTACTCGAAATATCCTTTGAAAATTGTTTAGTATCGACATTTAAGCCAAGTGTTGCGGTTGAAAACACAGTAGCCATAAAAGCCCTCCTTATATCTCGAAGCCCACCTCTTCAACAGTATCAACTACCCTGTGAGTACTCGGACTATTTACCTTTGCATGGGCCTGACTTAACATATTAAGCTTAACGGGCGTGCTGCGCCAGAATGACTTTTCAGACATCCGCAGCACAGTCACGCCCGTATAGAACAACATCGGCCAGTCCCAACCCTTTGTGGTTACTGCGCCGAGGGATTGAACTGCAGTACCGTTTTCTTCTCCTCCGCCGGCGGCTCCTCCTCCACCGGCTCCTCTGCGTTTTTTGGCGGGATAAGGTCACGCAGCAGTGCAACGATGATCTTTGCGTTGATCTCGCGCAGGTTTCTGAAGGTAACGTAGCTACCCAGCTTACTCTTGGAGATGTTGTAGCCAGTGATCTCGTCATGCTGATCATACTGGGCTGCATCATGCAGGCATCCTGCCCAAAGAAGATTCAGAGTGTCTTCATGCTTGGCCTGCTTGGTATGAACCTTCTTAAGATAGTCAAGCAGGGGAGTGCCCGCGATGGTGATCGTCTTGCCATCCACAGGCATATCACCGATACGAACCTGCGTCAGAAGCTTCTCAGGATCAACATTTTCCTGGGTCCCAAGAACCATCTGAATGACAGAATCTACACTGTCATATATCTTCTCGAGCTCACAAAAGGCATTCAGGTCATATACGAGGCGGACCTTATAGTCCTCAGCAAGCTCGATCACCACATCATCAGGCTTGAAAATAGCTGCATTTTCGTTTGCCATGGTCGATCAATTCCTCCTATTGTTTTTAGAAAAGAGGAGCGGGCGGTCATTCCCGCTCCTCTTTGAAGAGCCCAGTGTCTTTTGCTTAGGACACAGTCACGCTGCAGAGCACGCGGACGCCGCCCACAGAGGCACTGACCAGAGCAGTGCCGGGAGCCACAGGCGTCAGCACTGCGGCGCTCACGCCGCTGGCATTGGTAGCCCCGCCGGTCACGGTCACGACGCTCTCATCACTGGATGCCCAGACAGGCTGAATGCCCTCGGTCACAGGCGTGACGGTAGCACTCAGGGCACCGTCGGTACCGACAGTCAGAGACTTGGTATTCGCATCCAGCTCGATGTCGGTGATCAGCGTGCCATTGCCGCCGGTCAGCGCCAGAGACTGACTGGTGAACCAGTTGGCGATAACAGCCGCAGAGACAGACGGATCGTCAGTATCCACAGCGATACGCCACAGGTTGTCAGCGTCGCGCTTCAGGAAGTTGCCGGTGATAGTCGGCGTGTTCCAGTTGATGCTGTCAGATTTGGTCTGGTTGTTCTCGTCGGGCGGGCTGAACTTGCCCTTCAGATACCAGATCAGCCGGTCAGCACCATTGGACTTCTTCACGCTCATGCCGATCGCCACATAAGGCGGGATGGCCTCAGCGGAAGAACTCACGACGCCATTGGCATAGGTCTCGCCCAGCAGGAAGGCCCGATGCTGGGGCTTCAGGTCGGCGACATTCAGCTCCAGGGTCATGGCACCCAGCGTGTACGCAGAATCGTACGGGCCGTCGTCAGCGAACAGGGTGTCATTGGCAGCATTGGGGCTGAAATTTGCCGTGATCGCACCGGCAATGCGAACCGGGGCGTTGTAGGAGAAGGTCCCGGCCTCAGCATCATCGGTGAGCATTTCGGCGTAGTGCAGGTTGGTAAGACCGATGGCCACGCCTTTGCCTTTCATTGCCATGATAGAAGTTCCTCCTTTTATCGTTTTGTTGTCAAAAGGGCATAAAACTCAAAGGTTTTTCTACCCTGTTGATCCTGTTCGTGAAACTGAGGCGCATCATACAAAGTAATCTGCGCTCTCGTTTCAGCAAGCTCAAGGAAGCCAGGCTGGTCACCGATGAACTCATCCTCAGTGTTATCCAGTGCCTCATAAAGCTCTTGGGCAATCTCAAACGCTGTAGTGCTGTTTGCCGCACGGGTAGCTACCCTGATTGCATGAATCCCAGCATCGATCACCGCCGGAACATCCCGACCGGTACGAACACGCTGAACTACAGAGCACTCGTTAACCTCAGCGGGCAGCTGATAGTAAAACATATCAACCCCCATCTCACGGCTGGTCTTTTCAGCAAGATACTCAGCAACCTGTACCACAACATCCGTCATAGCCCCATCTCCTTTATTTGTTCAATGAATGCCTCCTGCATCTTTTCTACTGCCTGTTGAGCAAGCAGCTGCATTTCAGCTTCCATCTCAACGGGATTGTCTCCCAGTCCCGACATAGTGACTGTCCCGGAGCCAGGAACATTCGTCGGAATTCCGGTGACCTCATCGAAGGACATCTTATAGCTGCCCTTGTCGCTAAGGACCTCTTTTGCTGTTACCCCAGCGGCTGACTGGACCACTGAGGCAAGCTGCTTAAAACCTGACTTGGTGACTCTGGCATTAAAGCGCCCACCAGTTGTTCTCCCTTTGGTACCTTTTGCATTGACTGTTCCTCTACGGAAACTGCCTCTGTTGTAGCCCATTAGAGATACACCACCTGAACGCTAAGCTGACCATCGTTTCCATCATAGTAACCGCCAAGCCGACGAATCTCAAACTCAGCCTTTTCACCAGGAATAATGATCCTGTCCGACTCCTCAATCTTACGCGTAGGAATCACGTACACATAAGATCTACAGGTTATCAGCTGACCATTTTTATCCTGGATAAGCTTTGAGTCATCTACAAGCAGCCCCTTAACAGTGAACCGCTCTGACTCGCCATGCTCACCTGATGGTAGCAGACGCCCCTGCCGTACGACAGTGATATCCTGCTTACACCAAGGAATCAGGGACTTATACATCAGGTCTCATTTGCCATCATGCCTTTGTAGAAGATCTTTTCATAGTCATAGTCAGGCACAGGCGGTGTAGCCGTGAACACAGACAGATCCTCATACTTATCAGCCATGGCATTAAAGTATGCCGCTCGCTCACGCGGATCCTCAGACTGAGGGCCGAGCTGCCTCTTAACATTCTTCGCTGCGAAATGGGTGGCTGCCGCGCGAAATGCTGCGGCAATCAGCTTATTCTGGTTGTCAGGATACAAAGAGATGAGATACTCATACTCGGCATCCTGCATGATAGGTTCAGCTGCATCCGTATCGCCTAACGTGAACCGAAGCAAATCTACCGCACTCTCAGTCGGATCTCCACTGTAGGTGAATGCCATAATGACACCTCCTAGCTACCGAACGACAACCTGACGGGTGCTACATCCTCCTTAGAAGGCTTAGGCTGCTCTTCAGGCGCTTTCTCACCCTCACTGGGCGGGGCATCCTGCACAACAGGAGCAGCTACCACCTGCTGCACAGGCGCCCCAGAGGAAATGACCGCGGATTCAGTAGGCTCCTCAACTGCCAGAACGACCTTACGCTCAGACATGCGAAGCCTAAGAGAGCGGATCGCGGACTCATCCACAACCTCGCCCTTCCGCAGGGTTCGGCCAAAGGACCGAAATGTGTGCAAGACGAGGTACTTCACGGGACGCCCTCCTTACACCAGGTTGTAGAAGAACGTGCCGCAGTCCCTGGAAATGACCTTCATGTCGTAGGCCATCTCCATCTCGAACCGCTCGGTGCCCAGACCCAGCTGGTCCATCTTAATACGCACGAGACGGTTGCCGAAGGCAGAAGCGCCCTCGAGGCCGGTCCAGGCAAAGATGTAGCCAGAGGTGGGGGCCTTCAGGGAAGGCCGGCCGGCGCAGTGGCCGAGCAGCATGGCACCCTTATAGATGAAGTTCATGTCGATCAGCGTCTCGCTGTCGGCAGGCTCCGTCATACTGGGCACCTGGGCCTCACCATTGTAGACCGCCCAAGGAACGAGGATGCGGTCGAGCTCGAACAGGCTGGCGATCAGGTCCAGCGTGACGATGCCCTTCTGCGTGTACTTGATGCGGTCGATGATGGCCTCGTGGTTCTTCAGTGCATAGAAGACATCAGGGCTGATGATCGCATAGTTGGGCTTGACAGCCGTCTCCTCAGCCATCTCCAGCATAGCGTCATTGATGTCCTTGACAGGATCGCTGGACTGACTGGACCACTTGGCCGCTGCTTTGTCCTTGTCCCTGCCCCAGACGCCGGTCTTGAAGAACTTGCCGGCGAAGTCCAGCTCGCGTTTGAGCAGCATCTTGTGGCCAAGCCACTCGACGGTATCACGCTCGACGTCGAGGGGCTTATCGTAGTTGACCCGCTCCTCTTCGGTGATGTCGTAGTGGTAGGCATACTTGCGGCAGTAGTAAGGATCCGCAATCCGTGCGTTCCAGTTACCACCGGCGGACTCGGCACCGCGGCCACGCTCCTGAACCTCATTGCGGAAGTTGTCCGCCTTGCTGTACTCGAAGTACACATCCGACTGCTTCTGCACGCGGATGATGGGGAACGCTTTGTCGGCGATGAAGGCGTCCGCACTCTGCATGTAGGCAACAGAGATATTGGTCAACGCACGGTCAATGTGTCCCAGGTTTCTCATTTCAGGCATTACCTTTTCCTCCTTCCTACCAGATTAAGAAATGGTAATGGTCACTGTGATCTTGCCGGCGGCGGTCTCAGCCACGGGCGTGCCATTGGCGATGACGCCGGCACCGAAGGTCGCAGCGATCTCATTACTGTTTGCATCAGCCAGCGTGACGCTCGTCGCACCGTCAGACTGGTTGTCAGCCGTGAAGACGACCTCGCCAACCGTGATGGTGGCGACAGACTTGCCGGTGTGCTCAGTATCATCAGCCGTAGAGACCTTGACAGCGTAGTCACTAGCCTCGAGACCGAGTGCCTGAGCCACAGTGCCCTGCATGGTCAGAGCAGTGATCTTACCATTGGCAGGAGAGCTGTCAGACCAGACAGCAGAGTAGCTGGCCGTCTTCGCCGAAGCGATGCCGGCCTCCAGGATATTAAGGCTGGTGAGTTCACCAGCAGCGGCGTCGTTCAGAGCAACGCCGATGACACCAGAAGTACCCTTGGCAGCCTTGCCGGGGTTGCCAGTGTCGATGATCAGGGTATCACCGGCCTTCACGTCCTCAGAGACGCAGACAGGGTAAGTACCCTTGACGATGGTGACCATACGGTCGGCAGCTTCGCAGCCATACTCGCAGACGCCTGCGAAGTAACCGGTGCCGGCGGCCTTCTGGTACTTACCAGAGATCCCCATCTCGACGAGATCATACTTCGCGATCTCTTCAGAAGCGTACCACGACTGACGAGTGGTGATCGCTTCGAAAGCAGTCTTCGGATTCGCCATCGTTTACACTCCTTCCGTATACTTTCTGTAGGTCTCGGGGTCCGCGCTGCACGCCTGGGTGAAGGCCTGCTCGAAGGACAGCCCGGTGTTCTGCTTCATGATCTCATGGGCGCTCTTCTCGAGCTTGCCATAGAGGTCATCAGCAGAGGTGCCCACGAACTCGGGATTGGCACTGGAGCCCTCCGGAGTATGGGTCTTGTCGAGGATCGCAGCCGCAGCCTTCTCGAGGATAGCGACCATCGCCGGGCTGGCGGTCTTCAGCACATTCTTGAGCTCGTCCTCAGCGACAGGAATCGCCTTGCACTTCTCAAAGCGCTGAGCTGCCAGCGTGTCCGCCTTATCAGCCAGCAGCTGATCGATGGTGGCCTGCTGCCGCTTAAACAGCTCAGCCACCTCAGGGGACATACCCTTGGTCACATCCTCGGCAGGAGCCGGGGCAGCCTTTTCCAGATTCTCAACCTTGCCGTTAAGCTCAGTGATAGTCTGGTTGAGCTTCGCAACCGCCTGCTCATGGTCCGCGGTAATCCCGGCAATGTGCTTAGTCAGAATTTCCGCCTGATCAGGCTGCAGGGCCTGCAAGAGCTCTTCGTACGTCTTGGGCATCGTAGCATTCTCCTTTCTTTTCGTCATGATTATATCAGCACGTGAATTCGCTCCTTCATTGCACAAAGCAACTGCCCTGAGCCTGAGATCCACAAGCGCTGTCGAAGGATTGGAAGGGGTAATGCGACTTGTTTTCTCAACAGACATATCACACTGACCTCCTTTACATTATTATATGGTCATGTCTGCAGATTTGTACTGGTATTCTTATTCAAAGGCGTATTCGCCACTCAGCATTGCGGCGCCCTCAAGAGGGATGCGAGAGGCAGAGCCTTCAATTGAGAACATGTTGTAGGTCCCATCTACAACCTTCTTATAAACGTCAGGATCAGGGATGTAGAAGCCAACGAACCAGCCCTCAGGAATGGTACCCTCAGGGATGCCCATTGCCAGCATCTTTTCCTTGGTGAACATCATGCTTTCTACAAGCCATCCACAGTCAGAGCCCCACTCATGCTCCTGGTTAACGCCACCCTCATGGTTGAGCACGAAGTTATAAGCTGCAGCTTCGAGCACATCCGTCTCAATGACATCACCCTGCCAATCAAACGGCGTAGTGCCATCCTCCTGAACTGTGACGTTGGCCCAGCCGAACACCAGCTGATGAACTACCGGCTCACCAGGGTCTCCATTGAGGCCAAAGTTTCGCATGACACGATCGTACTCAGGGTCCTCACCCCACTTACGCTCCCGTCGTACGGGAACACGCTTGGTGACTCCATCGACCTCAACCTCTTCAGTCTGAACGAGGAGCCTGAAACCAGCGAGGTCCTGCTGGAGGTCCTTATAGAGCCCTTTTCGCAGCGGCACGATATCCACTGCCTTGGTAAACAACACTTTTTCAGCCATTTCAATCACCTCGTCAGCTGGTCTGACTGCTTTGCATTGTTGTTGGCAGCATCCTGGAAGTCATCATTGGTTCCAAGAGCTTCACCATCCTTGGGCTGAGCAGCCATGTATTCGTTGTATTCATCCTCAGTAAGCTGCGGCGCCTGGATAAGCCCCAGCAAATAGTTGAAGAGCTTCTGGTTACGCGTAGGATCAGTCTTGAAGGACCGCAGGATGAGTGCCACATCAGAGGCAGACGGCTGTTTGAGATCATCTACCACAATGCTGGGGAACTGCTCGAGCGTCCAATTGTTCAGGGCAAAGAGCGTAGGTACTGCCTGGTCATTGAGAATACTTGCAATCGAGTTACAGATCGTCTGCAGGCTACCAATGAGGGTTCCCTGCTTTGTCTCAGCAAGAGAGAAGCTACCGGTGGAGTCAGCACCGATCAGGATAAGATCACTAAGCATAGAGCTTGCAATGCGATACTCATGACGCCGAATGATCTTATCGGTGTCAATCCCAGTTCCACGCCCCTCAATGCCCATGAGCGTCAGCTTCCAATCAGTGTTCGGAAGCACAACACCATGGTTCATATCTTGCCGCAAGTCCTGAACAAGCTCCTGGGACCATGCGAGCATAGCTACCATCTGCTCATTGTCCTGATCGAACAGGTTGATGGTGGGAGGCGGCGAGAGTACAGGAATACCAGCAAGACCACGCTCTACACCGATGCCTTCAAGCTCTTCGATATAGCGCTTGAAATACCAGGAGCGGTATGCTCTACGCAGAATGCTCCAGCCCTCAGGATTGCCACGGTTCGCGCGCGTCACAAACAACAGGTTCCCATCGATAGGAATATCCTTAGTCTGTGCGTTGAGACCTACGAGGCCAGGATCCTGCCGGAAAGCCTGGATCACACCAGTGTCCTCATCAGCTACCCATTCATCAAGCGATGCCTGCGACCTAATCGGAAGTCCCTGCCAACCGATCCGACCGTCCGTATACTTTGACCAGAACTTGCTGTCACGCTCCTGAGGTCCTCTACGTGTCTTATAGACAATCTCATGAAAGCTGAAGCCATAGATCAACATCGACAGGGCATCGCAGATAAAGGAATCCCAGGGCTGGCCCCGCATATCATGCATACAGGATTCCAGGAACTCCGCTGCCTCAATGTCGCCAGCTTCCTGCGATGCCGGTCTAACATGCCAGTTAGCTCTGCGGGCCATCGTCTCAATGAGATAAAGGCAGCCCCCTACTACAGCATCATTTGACGACATTTCCTGGTACACCTTACCAGCATCAGGCCACTGAAGCTCATCCAGGAACTCTTCTTCGACCTGTCCAGAGCTAAGCTTCAGGCCACCGACGCCCATAGGTGCCATCTGTGCCTTCAAACGCGCTGCTTTTCTAATAGGCATTGCTTTTCCTCCTTTCTTTTACCGGTATCTACCGGACATGTTTTTATGCCAGTACGAGCCAGTAGAGCCCGTGCGTACAGCCACAGCTGGTTCTCCGCGATCTACACGCACCTTATACTCTCTGGCGCGAGGCGGAGGTGAATAGTTGGTATTAGACGGCTTGAAATAGGAAAATGCACCAGAGAAACCATCTACAAGGTCATCCTTGATGCCATTCGGGAAGGCACTAAGCTGTGCAAAGAAATCCGTAACGTTTCTACATGTGCTAACAAGGAATACGCAGCCAGTTTGGCAGGCCGCTGCAGCCGGTCGTGCTCTTTCTGCTTTACTACCTGATGGCTTAACACCCGCAAAGTCAAAGCCTTGGAGGATATAGCGCGCATACCGCTCTGTATTTGCCATACCAGCACTACCCGGCTCTTCCTCCATGCGTATTGCACAACTATGACCATCAGCTACTGCAGTCTGATAAACAATCTTTTCAGTATCACCGGGTGCCTTCTGGAACTGCAGAATGTCTGCAATATAGTAGTTTCCTTGATAGAACCCCAGCTTAAAACCCACCGTGTAGTCAGGATTGCGCGTATTATTCTTATTTTTGCGATGTTTCGGGTCTACAGCAGCAAGATCCCAAAACCTAACCCACCGCACTCCTGACGGCACCTCAAGCACATTGATGGAAATGATCCACGAAGTGTCAAAAAGGTCTCCGGTAGGCCTGATTTCCCAGTTTCCGTTCTCAAGCTGCTCCCTAGTGATAGGATCAAGCTCTGCAAGAGCCTCCAGATACGATTCACGGTCCAAATGTGGGTTATCTTTGAGCCCAGAAGGCAAGAAAAATCGTTTCTTATTGCCCTCTTCATCAAGATTATCTACAAAGAACCGATCGTAATAATAGTCACCATAGGTGCCACCAGGGTTAGCTGTTGCCCTAAATCGGAGCGGAAAATCAAGGTCTTTTGTCTTACGAAGACGAGAAAAGAGGTATCTATAGCTCTCAGGACTGATATGAGTGCACTCGTCCATCCCGATGAAGCTAAATTCAGCACCTTGATACCTCAAATGATCGTCTTTGTTATCCAGATAACCGAAAGTAAGTGTTGCACCAGACTCTTTGAAGGTGTAACGCTTGTCTTTGTCGGCCCAATGGACTTCTCCAGAGTCCAAATAAGGTCCCAACCACTCCTTGGACATAGGAATCAGCGCCCCAGGAAGCATTAGGTCAGAGAATGTCTTACGAAACAGGATCGCGGCGTAGCCTTTACGATCTACATACTGCAACGCGGCAGCAAGCAGAAACACAGAGTTATGTGTAGGGATCATATCCTTGGTCACAGAATACATATGGGACATGGAATCTACTGATATGCACTGGACAGGGACCGGATCAACCTTCTCCACAGCCTTTATATGATGCTTGGTTACGACCCCGTCTTTAACACTCTGGATAAATGTCACCCTGTGGAGCTTCTCATAGACCTCCCACATCTTCTCAGTTGTGATGTGGAGCTCCTCATAGCGATCCGGGCGTGTCGAGATGACCCACTCGTGGTCTGCGTCAGCCACAACCGAAGCCTCATTCAAGAAGTCTACCCTGTAGCACTCGTGGTCAGTGTACACAGGCCCCTTTGCAGTCACCTCACAAGGCCTTCCAAAGTCATCATAGACCAGATCACCTACCTGGATAGTCTCCATGGTCTGCATGCCGCGCTCTACTGTAGGTATCGGAGTATCTAAAGCCAGGGCTTTACCACCGCCTGCAGCTCCACCATAGAGAAGCTCCTTTACATTGTCCATAAGAAGAGCCGCTGTCTGCTTCGGAGTAGGCTGAATCGGGATATACTTCGTCCATTTGGGCGTCAGGGCCATCTGAAGCCTAGACAGGTCTTGATCGCTGAGCTTATCAAAACCTACAGCCATCAGAATCCCTCCTCCAATGAAGCGTCTACACCTATCCACTGGATGATTCGTTGTGCACGCTCTTTATCATAGAACGGCTGCACCAAGAACCACTTAAAGATAGGCTTATTCCCGCGCCCACGGTTACACTTCCTGCAGGCAGGCCCAATGTTATGTCGCGTGGTTTTGCCTCCTCGTGATAACGGTACGAAGTGCTCTCTATCGAACCGGGCGTCTTTGGCACGCCCCTCGGATCTACCACAGTAGCAGCAGACACCTCTGAAATGCAACAAAGCAGCCTGCCAGTCCTCGTTCGTATAGTCTACTGCCTCCATGCCGCGCAGCTTCTCTTTGCTCACAAACTTACCTGTTTTAGGTGCCTGCCGCTTAGCCCTACGCTTAATCAATGTACACTCCTTACACTGTCCAGTCGGCTGGTTCGTATAGGCCGCCCTATAGAACTCACTGATCGGGAGCTCACGACCACAGCAGCTACACACCTGGGTAGGGATCTCGAAGTGCAGCCTCACATTAGATGTCAATGCTGTCTGGCTCACTGTTGTCGCCTCCCTTCACAACTACTGTCGTTTTCCTCTCTACGCCTATGACAGCACCAGGCTGAACTACTCCGGTCTGCTGGAGTATGTCCATGACCTCCTGTAGGTCCTCAGCCTTAGTACGCTGCCGCGTCTGTTCCTGTGCAGCTACCTGAGCACTCTCCACCTTCTCCTCACGATAAGTAGTGATGTTCCGCTCAAGCTCAGACCCAAACTTCGCAAGAGCTACGATCTCATTAGGCCTCAGCAGCGAAGGGTCGATCTCATCTATAGCCATAGAGACCTTCTCCTGGAGCCTCTGAGCCATAGAGAGCTGCTTCTCATTCATCTCACGAATCGCTTTGATTCGCTTCTCTTGCCCCTCACTATCTACTGCCTTGGCCCATTGGACCATTCTGGCTTTGAAGTTCCACCGCTGTGCTGTGCGCGTGACGAAACCTACTGACAGGTTAACCTCTTTTGCAAGCTGTGACCACCTGGGCAAAGCAAGGGGATAGTAACTACGATACTTTTCCCAGACGATCCACTCATTATCAGTCTCTTCGGGTTGCCGCTCATACAGTGCGAGGCCAAGCTGACCCGCCTGTTCCATCCAACCTTCATTAGTTCTACGCATCAGCGTAGTCTGCTCTTCCAGCTTTGCATAGCATGTTGCACACAGCTGCGGGTTTCTGATGCTACGCTGGGTGGTGCTACCACACTCACTACAACGCCACTGGCCATCTACTCCAACAGCTTCCCATGCAGCATCTACAATCTCTGTATTGCCTGTGGGCTTGGTATGTGTGGGCACTCCGCCTTTTGGCCAAAATGGATCCGGCATCGTAGGAACTACTGTACCGCCTCCGCCAGCTCGCGGCGCTGACTTTTTATGCTCTACGGTAGCTGCGTGGAGCACATCAGCGTCGAGATGCTTGCCCGACGTGTTCATGGTCATTTCCTCCTTCCCATTTCTCATATTATATTATACGCACACGATGGCGAATAGCTACTAGTCGCTAGTACGCTATTACTTGTGTCCGTTGACTATACCCTCCAACTATGCTGTAATATTTGACTGTAATATTTGACTGTAATATTTGACTGTAATATTTGACTGTAATATTTGACTGTAATATTTGACTGTAATATTTGACTGTAATATTTGACTGTAATTATGCAGCAAGACAGCGACGCAGCGCCCAGTGTAAGGGATATGCACGCACACGCGGCTATAATCCTTGACTTTAGAAAGGCCTATGTCGGGCCTAATAAAGCCGGAAAGCACCTTGACAACTTGATACAGCACGCAGGGCCGAGATAAAGATGAGAGAATTTGTGGAGTATTTTCCTGTGCTTTGCATCTACCTGATGTATATCCTCGTGCCCCTGACTTTCTGTGGACTCCTTGAGGAGCTCATTGTTCGGACCAAGACTGGCCGTCGATTTGAGGCCTGGCTATTTAAGAAGCTGGGCATCAACACTGACGAAGATAAATAAATAACTAACTAAAGGAGGTCAGAGGTCCTGCGTGCTGTATCAAGTTGCCAGGGGGCATTGCACCTTGACAACTAAATATTGGTGAGTGAGAGATTGGTAGATAACCAAGTTCCTTTCTCACAACACTGAAAGGAGGTGGTGCCGCCAAAGCAGGCACCGTTCCCCGCGGGTATCTACACGCCAACTGAAGGTGTAGCCCGAGCAGTGAGGGTGAGAGCTGCTAGGCCACTGAGTGGCTGACTGCCGACAAAGTCGAGCATCGTGTGCACTAAAGAATAAAGTGCAGAAAGGAAATTACCATGGCTAACTCTAAACTGTCTGCCAACCTCACGCTCGCGGCGATCGCGATCAAGTATGACGTCAACGCCCACGGCGTCGACAACCTGAAGGCTGCCATCGAGAACGGGGAGATCCTGGGCATGCTGAAGGCCTGTGCTGATGAGCTGTATGGCGGGGACATGAAGCCCGTTATGGCTCAGTTCAATAGGAACCTGAGCAGCCAGCGCTGCACCCGGAAGATCACCGACACGGCCAGCAAGAACAGGGCTGACATGGTTGAGCTTCTCTGGGCTATGACCCACGGCACCAAGGTTGGTGCTCCTAAGGCCCCTCGTGCTGGCTTCCAGTACACGATCGAAGAGGTTGATGTGCTGGCTGCTGAGGGCAACGTTGCTGAGCTCCAGCGGCTCTACAACAACGTCCACAGCAACGTGAACAAGAGGCTGGCTGGGGAGCATCCCAGCAACTGGGCTGCCCGCTTCGCGGAGGACCCCACGCTGGCCCGCTGGGTCAAGGTGAAGGAGCACGTCAGTGAGGTGCTTCCCAAGGTCAAGGCTCGGGCTAAGGCCAGCAAGCCTGTCGAAGAGACCCCCACCAAGCCTGAGGTCAGCAACGACTTGGCCAAGAAGCTGGCTAACTACAAGGCTGGCAAGAAGGCCACGTTCACCCCTGAGCAGATGGCTGAGATCCTGAAGCTCCTCCAGGGCTGATCGCGCGAGTGTGAGTTAACAGAGAAAATGTGGGAGTGAGATTACCACAGCTAAAGAAAGTACCCCCTGCACAATTTAATCTACTACACGTTGGGTGATGAATAACGTTAAGCACAGAAAGGAATCTACCAATGACTAGTCTCAGCCCTATCGTTCAGTGTGAAGCCAAGACCGTTTGGGACCTGGTGGTCGCTGACACGTGTAGCTGCATGGAGCTCCATAAGCCCTGCAACAAGCTCATCGAGGATGGTGAGTATAAGCATGTGAGACTGCCCTGTGGCTATGCTTGTGAGAACCTGGGCACTAAGATGCTGTATCATTACCTGTTGAAGGATAATGACCTGCTGAAAGAAACCTATCCCATCTATTGGAAGAAGGTTACCTTCAAGGGTGAAATGAACGCGGTGCTTGGCTGGCTCAACCATTGGGATCCCAATGGAGACTGGGATGCGCAGGATGTGCTACTGACCCCTATCCAGACGATTAGGACCCTAGAAAATCTTAAGGCAGAGCTGGAGGACGACTACCAAGAAGTTCCTGGCTGGATCGACTCCTGCATCGACTACCTCCTGCTGTTTACAGTCTAAGTAATGAAGAATGTTGGGTGATGAATAACGTTAAGCACAGAAAGGAATCTACCATGGCTAAGTTCTACTACAATCCCGCAACCCGCACTTGTGGTACTAAACAGACCATTAGGTGCACCCTCACCACTGACCAGTACTATGAGTCTGAGAAGCGCTGGTTCTGGCATGCCGTGAAAGCCGGTGATGTGTACCAGGATCCGTTTAAGTGCCTCACTCCGAAGGTGGTTAATACCATCGAAGAGCTGAGTGAAATGGTGAAGCAGGCCGGCTTCTCTGGCGGTGTACACTTCATCGACGCTGAAGACAACCTGTACAACATCAATCAGACGGCTGCCTTTGAGTTTGCGCCTCTGAAGCACGATGGTCAGCATTCTAATGCAGGGATCAACTGGGCCACGTGCTTCTTCTTTACCGAAGAGGCAGCACAGGCATTTGGTGAGAGCCTCAATGCGGGACGCAAGCATGAAGATGGGTATTTCAGATGGGATAAACCTGAGTACCATGAAGACCTGGACACCTGGAGCGTCCGCTATCGCTGCTACGCCGACTAATGTAAAGTATGGGGGCTGCGCATCCTACACGCAGAGAAAGGAAACTAAATGAAACCAATCATTAGCTTCTATTTGGATAGTGCTGTCATAGAGCTGCACTTCTCAGGCGGGCCTTACGCATTTATTAACTGCACAATAAAGGAGCATTGGCCAGAAATGCTCACTATTTCGCACATCCCGTATGAAGCATTTGAGCTACTCGATATTGAGCAGCAAATGAAAGTTACTGATTTCGTAGATCTCATGGACTTTTGGTCCATTCCCGATTTACTCAGTGATGACGAGCTGCAAGATAGGATTAATATGCTATTCTCTGACTATCCTACGGTGTGCAGTATGTTATACAAGCTACTGTACAACTGGCTTCAGGATATAACTGAGAAGAATCCTGAAGAAGTACAGCAGCTAACTGATTCGTTCCTAACAGAACTTGGAGAGCTTCTTGAGGACCTTGACCAAGAAGACTAACGTAAAATACGGGGGCTGCGCATCCTACACGCAGAGCATATTACGTCAGGTTCAAGACGTTAAAACCAGAAAGGATCTACCATGAATAACACCAATCTCAACATCAACATCACTCTGAG